>ENA-OQCB01000874-OQCB01000874.1-human-gut-metagenome-genome-assembly--contig:-NODE-874-length-13071-cov-4.213458_pt1 | contig 13071 bp, 14 predicted proteins | sample MGYA00242493_ERZ504568 | MGnify/ENA primary metagenome ERZ504568 (study PRJEB26092, sample SAMD00036229) | human gut metagenome | host: Homo sapiens | study: EMG produced TPA metagenomics assembly of...
GCAGCCGTTGCCAGCATAGCTCCTGCAACGGTATATCTTGTTTTGATTTACTTTTGCCGCTATAAAATAAACAGAAATCAGTATAGAAAATCGTTTCTGTGCAGGACATCATAATGGATGCAATCAATCCGATGTAGGAGTCCGTGCCAAATTCCTTAAAAATATCAAGCACCAGTCCTGTCGCAGCGCTTGAGGAAAACATTCGGATAATGGCAAGAGGTACCAGCTCAGAAGGAAAACCGATTTGTGCGGTAAAATTTCCCAACACCTGCCCCAGCATATCCAAAAATCCCGATGCCCGAAGCACACCCACTGCCACCATTAGCCCGATTAAAGTAGGCAAAATTTTAACAACAGTCAAAAGACCATCCTTCGCTCCTTTCACAAATTCCTCGTATACACGGCATTTCATAAGAATACCAAATCCCACAATATAAAACAAAATTAACGGTATGCTAATCTCTGAGAGAAAAATCAAAAACTTCATATCTACTCCTGATGCCTTTTGTTCTATATTTACGCTGAATTTTTTAAAAAAGAAGGGGCTTTTACATTTTTCTGCGCTTTTTCAAATATCCTTTCTTTCTGAAGTAACGCACCTCCACCGCAATAATTATAAGGGTAATGAAAATCACTGTAAGATATCCGTATTTCCAATTTAAAAGAGGCATATTGGGAAAGTTCATGCCATACCAGCCTGCCAGCAGGGACAATGGCAGAAATATCGTAGTTACAATGGTTAAAATAGTCATAATCTCATTTTGAGAAATATCAATCTGCGCCTGATATAGTTCATGCAGCTGCAAAAGATTTTCCCGAATATTCTCTGTATATCCATGCAAGCGAGATACACGGCTCGCCAGCATTTTCCATCCTGTTTCATCTTCCTCTGACAAGCGCTCACCTAAATTCCCCTGTATTTCTTCTATCACATCCAAAAGCTGCACATAAAACCCGTGAAGACGTGTCATGGCTCTGCGAAACCTCATTAAAACCTCGGGAAAATCTCTGGGCGGCTGAACAATTAAAATATCTTCCAGTTCTGTAATTTTCTCTTCTATCTTTTGCAGATAAGGTACTTCGTCCTCAATAAGTCCGTTTAAAACCGTAAGAAGTATTCCCAGCTCCTGACCTTCCTCTATATCTTCCAGTTCCTTTCGCTTTTCCAGCACAGGATGAATAACCTTATCTTCATCTAAAAAGATAATCGCTCCCTTTTTCACATAATATGCTGCAATCAAAAACTTCCCCTGAAGATTTCTTTTATCCGGTATTTTCAAAATTCCAAACATACCCTCTGAGAAAAATTCTGTTTTGCAATATGCCGCTTCCTCCAAGCTCTTAACAAAAAGCTTTTTTATACGGATATTCTGACAAAGAAGTGAGAAACTCTTCTTTCGTCATAAAGCTTATCTTCATACAATCTCCTCCTTTTCCACCTTGGGGAATTCGATTATCAGCCGAAATCCACCTGCTTCTCTGTTCTTTGCGCTGCATACAAGCTTCATATTTTCTGCCAGTTTTTTCACCAGATACAGTCCTATTCCCGTAGATTTCTTATTTTCCTGCCCGTTGCTTCCGGTAAATCCCTTTTCAAAAACAAAAGGCAAATCCACCTCGGAAACTCCTTTTCCGTTATCTTCTATACAAAGACAAAGCTTTTCCCCATTTTCATAAGAGGAAAAAATAATCTGTCCCTTTTCTTCTTTTTCTATATTGAATACTATTGCTCACAGCCTGAGATAATATAAACTCCAAAATTTTTTCCTGTCCGTAAAAAATTTTCTTTGATTTTTAAGTCCTTTGCTATGGAAATTCCATTTTCTGTCAATAAATATTCGTATTCCTCCAGCACGTACCCTATACATTCCCGAAGGCTTACCCACTCCATAACCTCTCTTTTATGTTCATACGACAGACGGGAAAAATACAAAATCTGGGATACATATTCCTGTAACTGCACATTCATATATTGCAGCTTCTGATAAACCTTGGGACTCATTTCGTCTTCACGGTTTTTCCAGCATCAGCGTAAGCCATGATATGGGCGTCTTTATTTCGTGCACCCATGTTTCTACATATTCCTGCTGCTGCTGAAGCGCCAGCACCTTGTCCTTCTTTTCTACTTCAATATCCTCTATTTTTTCTCTTAATTTTTCTATTTATCCACTTTTTCTTCAAAAGATAATACGTCTGTGTTTAATTCTCTGTTCAGATGATTTCTGTCACTGAGAAGCTCTTGAAAATAAGAAATTTTTCTTTTTCATTTTTAGTTTATTCAGAAAAAGAAATACAAAAATCACACCTGTAAAAAGCACAAATATAGCTGCCAGCTTTCCGCTTTTTCTGTTATCCAGCAGCCAAAGGCAAAGAAAAGAAAAACAATCGAAAAACAGCAGAGCAACAAAGAACTCTGCGTTTTCCTTCCACACTTCTCCTGCCGTCTGCCATTTTCTATTCTTCTCCATTCCAGAGATACCCCCTTCCACGAACCGTCTGTACCATATTTTTCAGCCCTAATGTATTCAATGTTTTGCGTAGCCGTGTCATATTTACCTGAAGAATATTTTCGTCTACATAGACCTGTGTTCCCCATACCATCAAAAATAAATCCTCTTTGGAAACAATTTCTCCGGAATGTTCCAAAAGCACCTCCAGAATTTTTCCTTCTTTTTCAGGCAATACCTTCGAACAATTTCCTGTATAAAGTGTATAGGTATGTTTGTCTAAATAAAACCCATTTCCCTTTAAAATACCTTCAAAGCCAGAAAAACGCTGTAACGTATTCTCTATACGCGCCAAAAGCCGTCCCTTATGGTACGGCTTTGTTAAAAAATCATCAGCTCCCAGCTTCAATCCATGAATTTCATCTTCAATCTGTATCCGTGAAGTCAGAATAATCACCGAACACAGATTTTTCTCCTTTAATTGTTTACAGATTTCAAATCCTGATTTTTGGGGCAAATTGATATCTAAAAGCACAAGGGCCGGTCTGCTTTTCTGAATTTCTTCATAAACATTCTGAAAATCACGGATTTGTGTCACCTCATAGCCTTCCTTTTCCAAAATGTCTGCCAGCTCTTCCCTCATAAAACAATCATCTTCCACTATGGTAATTCTGCTCATAAACCCCACTCACTTTTCCTATTCATCTCTTTTTCGTTCTAATAAAGCGTGAATATTTCTGTCACTGTTTTTCATTACTGCTCTGATATATACCCATTCTACCACAACAATAAGGATTACTACAACAAAGGACATCACAAGCATACTGCTCTGCTGCTGTTCATAATAAGAAGACAAAAGTCCGTTTGTCATTGCCTGAATTCCGAAAGCAGAGCTGACAACAGCCACCGCTACCGGAAGGAAAAAGTACCACCGTACCTGCGTTCTCCCTGATTTGGAAGCCTTTGCAAAATCTGCTCCAAGGGCAAACAAAGCCTGATAGCGTTTTCCTGTCTTTCTTTGATACATAAGAAACTGCGTTCCAATTGCCGTGTTGCCGATAATCAAAAATATAACACCCATATAAACAGCCAAATACGTCTCAGACACCATATAGAACAAATACCTTCCCATATTTTCCATATAGCTTTCATAATCTATTCCCGTTTTTGTCAGCTCTTTATTGATATCCGTAAAGCTTTTAATCAGTCCTTCTTTTTCGATTATCTTACTGTCCAATACTGCATTCCAATAGCACTCTGTATTGCCTTCTTGATGTAAAGCATCAAACACACTGTCTTCTACAATTAACCCGTCCATAAGGGTAATTTTATTATCCGTCACCACATCATAGGACATGACCTTTTCTTTCATAAGGTAATCCTGCCCGTCAATTTGCAGACGCACACCTGTTTTCAAGGCTTCTTCTAATATCCCTATACTTTCTTCATCTCTTAGTTCAGGATCTTCATATAAAACCACTTCATCTTTTTCTAAATGCAAAGGTTCTTTTCCCACTGACTCCAAAAGCTGATTATAACTGGATAACCTCACCATATATGGGCTGTCTGAATATTCCAGATTATTGATTATATTATTTCTGACATCTGATATGGGTAATTTTTCCAATGCCGCTATCATCTCTTTATTGGAAAAGGTATGTTCTCCTTCAAAGGTAGGCATAAGTGAAATCTCCATTTGATAGAAGTTCTTAAATTTATCCATAACACCTGCTCTCTCCAGCTTCTCTTTTACCTCCCCTTCTTCGCCGACAAAGGTAAAATCTATAAAACGTTCCGGTTTCTGTGAAAATGCCGCCGAAACACCAAAAGACAGACAAGAAAATGCCAGCAAAAGTAATAGAGAACAGGATGCCAGAAATCCGCTTTTCAGAAAAATACTTTCCTGTAATTGACGAAGGGTAAAGGTTCTAAGACCTTTGTTTTCTTTTTCAAAGCTTTTTGAAACAAGAAGTAAAAACCTTTAAACAAGAAATACGTTCCGGTTATTCCAAAGAGTACGGTCCATAAAAGGGAACGCATCTGCTCCCACAGCCCTTCTCGCAAGCCCAAAGAATATGCTATTCCTAGAAAAATAAGACCAATGAAAAGAAAAAACAGCGAGACCTGTCTTTTGGTTCTCTTTTTCTCGCCTTCATCCGTATTTTTCATCAGCACATAAGGCTCTTTATTCACGGTTATTCCGCTTAAAATGCTCATAATTACAATCTTAATCAGAACAATTCCTATCACCGTCCACAAAACAGCCGTCCACGCAACAGTAAAACGGTGTTCTAAAATTCCCAGTCCAATTATTCTTGATACAGTAAGACTGATAATCTCTGTAAGCAGAATAGCAATGGGAAAGCCTGCCAGAAAAGCAACTGCCGTATTTACCATATCTTCTGCAATGAGCATAAAAAACAGGCGGCTTCTTTTCATTCCCATCATCAGATAAAGTCCTAGTTCATGGCTTCTTCGCTCCAACTGATACCGTGTTGTAAAAAATACCAAAAAGGACAGGACAAAAAGCGAAAACACATAAAATATCGGAATAAGAAGCAAAAGCTTCTGAACAGCATCACTTTCCATACTCTTTATAAATTTCATGACATCCTGATTTTCTATGGATAAAATCACATAGAAAGCCACCACGGAAATCACTAAAGAAACAAAGTAAAGGCTGTTTTCTTTTCTGCCGGATTTGCTGTTTCTCTTAATCAGATTATAAAACATTGGCGCTCCCTCCTCCCAGTGCAGCCGTCACTTCTAGTATTCTTCGATAAAAATCAGACTGACTTTCCTCCGGAAGCTGACGCCGAAGCTCATGAAAAATAACTCCGTCCTGAATAAATAAAATCCTGCTGCAATAGCTTGCCGCATTGGCATCGTGAGTTACCATCATTACCGTTGTTTTAAAATCTTCACACACACCGTTTATTTTTTCTAAAAGCTTTTTGGCGCTGTGACTGTCAAGCGCTCCTGTGGGCTCATCTGCCAACAGAATTTTCGGCTGGGAAATAAGCGCTCTTGCCGCCGCTGCTCTTTGCTTCTGCCCTCCTGAAATCTGGGAAGGAAACTTATCCAAAACCTCCTGCATATCCAGATATTTTGCCAACTCCATACATTTTCTTTCTGCCTGTTTCTGATCGTCTCCATGTATGGCAGAAGGCAGGAGAATATTTTCTTCCACTGTAAGATTATCTAAAAGCTCAAAATCCTGAAACAGATATCCGATTTCTTTGCCGCGAAACTGCGCCAGCTTTTTCCCCTTAAAGGTACTGATATCTTCTCCTGCCAGTAAAACTTTTCCTTCTGTGGGCTTTATCATGGTTGCAATACAGTTCAAAAGTGTGGTTTTGCCTGAACCGCTGCTTCCCATAATACCCAGAAATTCCCCTTCCAAAACCTGAAAGGAAACGCCGTTTAAAGCTTTTGTCTCCCCCTCTTTTCTTCCATAGCTTTTCTTTAACCCTTGTATTTCTAATAATGTTTTTCCCATATACTCCTCATCTCCTTATTTAAGATACCTTTATTATAAAAGATGACAGCCGGAAAAAACACTTACATCTTTTGTAAGAATTCTTACTCCACGCTCTTTAAAGACTCTACCATATCTATTTTCTTTAATTTAAAGTACATCACTGCATTTACAAGAAAGGAAAACATACAAGTCAGCGCTACACTCAACACAAAGCTGATATTTTCAATAATTCTGGTGAACATCACACTGTCAATTTCCACTGTCACAATCACAAAACGATGTAGAATACTTCCCAGTGCAATTCCCACTACTACACCGATTATGGTAAGCAAAATATTTTCTCGGAGCACATAAGCCGAAACCTCTTTATCATAAAATCCCAAAACCTTAATGGTTGCCAGCTCACGTTTTCTCTCTGTGATATTGATGTTATTCAGATTATACAAAACTACAAAAGCAAGGAGACCTGCAGAAATAATCAGCACTACAATCACAATGTCAAGGCTTTCCAGCATATCGTCTAACTGCCCTTGTATATTATAGGTATAGGTCACATTCAAAGCCCCACGTTTATCCAGAATATTTTCTCCGATTTCCTTTACGCCTTTTTCATTAAAGTTCTTCATCTTAAAGTATACGGTATTCGGCTCCATATCTTCGCCGTAAATCTCTCTGTAAGTTTCCGGTGAAATATACAGATAGTGCTCCATATAATTTTCACAGATATCCGTTACCTGAAAGTTCCGCCTGTTTCTCATCCTTATCCTCAAGAACAATCTTATCACCTTTTTCAACATCTAAAAGCTGTGCCGCCTTCTCTGTTAAAAATTACGGAATTTTTCTCCAGCTCAAACTCCTTCTTTGTAATGCGGTTTCTGAAAACCTGAAACTCCTTGTTTTTACTCAAGGTCAGAAGGTACGCTTAAATAAACCTCCTGTTCTTCCTTTCCCTTAGAAATCGTCACTCTCTTTGAGTATCCCTCCATAATATCAGAAACCTCTTTTTCTGAAGAAAGGTACTTCGCAGGCTCTTTTCTGTCTTCTTCCTCTGCATCTGTATTCAAAATAACCATGCCGTCATATAATTGAAGCTCTCCGTACTGCAATTTACCAATGGCAAAAATAGAGTCACGAAGACCAAAGCCTACAATCATTAACGCCATGCAGCCTCCAATACCGAACACTGTCATGAAAAATCGCTTTTTATAGCGAATAAGATTTCGGATAGTAGACTTCCAGATAAAGCTTAAATGTCTCCATATAAACGGAATTCTTTCCAAAAAAACTCGTTTTCCCTGTTTCGGCGCCGGTGGTCTCATCAATACAGCCGGCTGGGAAGCAAGCTCTTTATAGCAGGCAAAAAAGGTTGCCAGACCTGTACATAAAATTGCCGCACCCGCTGCCATAATTCCGTATTCCCAATTATAAGGAATAACCACATCAGGCACATGGGTATACATAATCTTATAAGCATTTACAATGATATAAGGAAAAATCTTTTCTCCGAAAAGCACACCGAAAATACTGCCCCCTATGGTTGCCAAAAGAGCATAATTTAGATATTTGCCTGCAATACTCAGTTTTCCGTATCCCAGAGCTTTTAACGTTCCGATTTGCGTTCTCTGTTCCTCCACCATACGTGTCATGGTTGTTAAACTGATTAAAGCCGCTACAATAAAGAATAAAATCGGAAATACCTTTGCTATGGCACGAATACGGTCTGCATTGTCGCCCAAGCCCGTATATTCCGGTAAGGCGCTTCTATCCTGCACATACCACTGAGCGTTTTCAATCTTATTGATTTCCAACTGTGCGTCTTTTATCTTTTCCTCACCGTCATGAATTTCCTGTTCTGCCTCTGCTTTTCCCTGCTCGTATTCTTCCTTTGCTTTCGCAAGCTTTTCTTCATTTTCTGCAACTAAAGTTTCGCTTTCTGTTTTCTGTTTTTCTCCGTCATGAATTTTACTCCAACCGGCGTCAATCTGCTTTTGTCCTTTCTTTGCCTGTTCTTCGCCTTCAACCAGCTTTTTCCTGCTTGCCTCCAGCTGCTGCCTTCCTGCCTCAATGGCTGCCTGCCCCTGCTCCAACTGCTTTTTCGCTTCTTCAAACTGTACGTCTGCTTCCTGCTGCTTCTGTTCCAAGATTGCCTGTGCTGCCGCTATCTGCGCTCCTGCCGCCTGCAAAACAGGCTCTTTTTCTGCAATCTCTGCTTTTAACGCATCTGCCTGTGCCTGTATCTGAGGGATTTGCTCCGGTGGCAACATTCCGCTTTCCAAGCTTGCCAAAAGCTTCGCAAGTAACTCCTTCGCCTGTGCAAGAGCTGTAACGCCACTGTCATATTCCGCTTTCTGACTATTAAAGTCATCCCAAGCTTTCGCAAGCTCTTCTTCTCCCTTGGCAATTTCTGCCATTCCTGTATCATATTGCTCTTTAAAAGCTGCTTCCTGTGCGTCAAATTCTTTTTTGGCTGTATTATACTGACTCCAGCCGTCAGAAATTTCTTTTTTGGCTGCATCTACCTCTTTTTGACTGGCATACAGCTTATTTTTTCCGCTTTGAAGCTCATCGTTTGCCTTCTTTAGCTGTTCTTTTCCTTCCTGAAGCTGTTTTTCTCCATCATCAATCTGTTTTTTGGCATCCGTAAGCTTTTCTTCTGCTTCCTTCTTTCCTTTATCTAATTCTGCCTGTGCATCGGCAAGCTCTGCTTCTGCTTCTTCACGAATTTCATCAACCCTTCGTTTTCCCTGTTCGTCAGCAATTTCTTCAATATTTTCCTGTACCTTTTCTACCTTTACATCATATTGGGAAGTAAAAGCTGTCAACGCTTTTGCATCTTTTACAGACACATAACATTCCGTATATGCCTCCAACCCAAAATCCTCCGGAAGGACACCGATAAAGCCGCTGACTTCACCGTTTCCCACGGTACTGCTGCCTCTGGCATAAGTAAAATACATGGAGCTGCTGCCGCTTCCTACGATTTCAAAAGTGTCTGTTTTTAAAGTGTCGGTAACGGCATCTTTTGTACCGCTGGAAAGAGTAATCTTATCTCCGATTTGAAAGCCGTGAGCCTTTAAAAAGTCTCCGTCCATAAAACATTCCCCCGATTTCTCAGGCATTCTTCCCTCTTCTACGGTATATTTATTCATATCCTTTAAAACAGAAGCGACATGCAGGACTTTGTAGTTTCCTTCCACATTTAACAGCATGTCTGCCGAATATCCCGGCTCTGCTGCCTCCACGCCTTCTGTCTTTTTCAATGCTTCTACATCTTTTTCTGTCAGACCTAAAGTTCCTATCACACGAAGATCCATTACATTATTTCTGTCAAAATATGCGTCACCGGAGAAACGCATATCCGGTTCTCCTGCCCGAATACCGGAAAAAAAAACGCAACTCCCATTGCTACAATAAAGAAAATCGATAAAAATCTTCCCAGACTTTTTCGTATTTCTACATAAAAGTCTTTTCTTATTGCTCTTTTTTTCATGTCCGCTCACCACCTACCATTCAATGGTTTCTACCGGAACAGGATTTGGATTTAATTCCATACCGGACACCCTTCCGTTCTTGATATGTATAATCCTGTCTGCCATAGGTGCAATGGCTGAATTATGCGTAATGACAATAACAGTCATTCCCTTTTGGCGGCAGGTATCCTGCAAAAGCTTTAAAATCGCCTTTCCTGTATTGTAATCCAAAGCTCCCGTAGGCTCGTCACACAGCAAAAGCTTCGGATTTTTTGCCAATGCTCTTGCTATGGACACTCTCTGCTGTTCTCCTCCGGAAAGCTGTGCCGGAAAATTATCCAGACGGTCTCCCAGTCCGACATCTTCTAAAACACTCTTTGCATCCAGCGGCTCTTTGCAAATCTGAAGCGCCAGCTCTACATTTTCCAGAGCAGTCAGATTAGGCACTAAATTATAAAACTGAAAAACAAATCCGATGTCATCTCTGCGATACCCTGTAAGCATTTTCGGCGTATATTTCGCCACATCCTTTCCGTCTACCAGCACTTTTCCCTCTGTGGCTGTATCCATACCGCCTAAAATATTTAAAACCGTTGTTTTACCGGCTCCACTGGGACCTACAATGACCACAAATTCACCTTTTGATATGGAAAAATCAATCCCATCTGCCGCACGGATTTCCACTTCTCCCATTTTATAAACCTTTGTTACATTTTCCAACTTTACATAATCTTCCATAGCTTATCCTCTCCCGGCTTCTTCCAATGCACCCTGTATTCCCTTTGTTAAAAGCTTTGCTGTAAGAGCTGCCATCCTTTTGGGACTTTCTTTAAAATCATGCTCCATCCAATAACGCACAATCCCCATAGCACCGGTTGTGCAATAATAAAACTGTACCTGAAATTCCACAGACGCCTCGTTAAAGGTATTTGGAAAAGCATTCAAATACTTTACAAAAATAGACTCCACAAGTCCTTTTCCGCTTGAAACACTTCCCCTGTATCTCATAATCAGCCCACACTTTTCCCTCTCCTGATAAAGATACTCAAACACACTTTCCAAAACGACTTCCAGATTTTCCTTTAGCTGAGTCGGCTCCATTCCATCTGTCATTTCTTTTACTTTCCTGCACATATTTTCCTCGACTTCCGCCAGAATATCGTATATATCTGTATAATGAATGTAGAAGGTATTCCTATGTATATGCGCCGTTTCTGTAAGCTCCCGAATGGAAATTTCATTGATTTCCTTATGTTGCAGCAGCAGAAGTAATGCTTCCAATATATTCGCCTTTGTCTTTTCAATCTTCTTATTTCTATCTTTTTCCATGATTTTCTCCTATGCAGTTGCACATTTCCTCAGTTAAATTTTACTGTGCAGTTGCACATTTGTCAACCTTCTGTAAAACAAAAAGAGCTGCCGCATCTGCAACAACTCTCCTGTTATTTCTATTCTGTTTTCTCTCCAAAAAGCTCATAATAAAAGATATATTGCTGCAAAACACCTTCAAAGCCTTTGTATCTGCGCTTCGGAAATCCCCTTTTATAATGCTTTTCAAGCGCCTGATTAATATGCGTATCTACCGGAAACGCCTCTAAATGATGAAGTCCAAAAAGGCAAATGCAATCTGCCACTTTCACCCCCACACCGAATATTTTAAGCAGCTCTTCTTTTGCTTTTGCATATTTCATCTTTTCAATCGCCTGCAAATCTATTTCACCGGCAACAACTCCTTTTGCTGCACGAACTACATATTTACTGCGATATCCCAAGTTACAGGCTTTTAAATCATCCTCTTCTAAACAGGCGAAAGCTTCTGCTTTCGGAAAAGCATAATAATGCTCTCCTGAAGCCGTTATTTTTTCTTCTCCGTATTCCCTGCAAATATTCTCAATACATCTTCTAATTCTTACAATATTATTTTGCTGAGAAATCAGAAAGGAAACAATCATTTCCCATAAGTCCTGTTTTAAAATGCGAATACCTCCGCCCAGCTTGGCTGCATTTACCAAATACGTGTCTTTGGGGTTAATTTTCTCTATGTAAAGCTTATAAGCTCTCTTTAAATCAAAATATTCTTCCCATACTTCTGTAAATTCTTCTAAAGAACAGTAAAAAGATACTTTCTCCATCTTTTTGATAAACATCCAGATATCGTGCACCGACAATTATTCTATATTTATTTTCCGCCAGCTTTTTCATGCGAAAACACTGACCCGAATTACAAAATTTGCTCTAAATCAAAGTTTTCTATTTGTTTTTTACCATGTTTTTTCTTCCTAATATTTAAGATTTTACGAAAGCCAGTTACTTTCCATGAGAGGATTATACTGAAAATAAAATGGAAATTCAATATGGATTAGATGCTCGTCTAATGTTATAATGGTTTTCAAAAAATATGTTAGGAGATGAAATCGTGCACACCGAAAAGAAAGCACAAAAAAAAGAGAAGAAAGCCATGAGCGTTTCTTTATATGGAAACCTATTTTTCGTCATTGTAGAATTAGTAACAGCTATTATCACAAGCTCACAAGCTGTTTTGCTTGACGCTGTTTATGATGGCATAGAATTTTTCATGCTTTTACCTTCTATTTTTTTAATACCGTTACTATACAAACCATCCAATGAAAAACATCCCTTTGGTTATATGCAAATAGAAACTCTCTTTGTTGTAGTCAAAGGAATTATGATGACAGCCGTTACCATTGGGTTAATCGCAAACAACCTAAACCTTATGCTTCATGGCGGACATCTGATTGATTTTCAGTCCGTTGCCTACTTTGAACTGTTTGGATGTATTTTAGGTATCTCTGTATCTCTGTATCTTCGAAAAAAGAATAAAGCGATGAATTCCCCTTTATTAGAAACAGAAAGAAAAGGCTGGGAAATCGACAGTATTGTATCTTTGGGAATGACTGTGGCATTTTTGCTTCCTAACTTTTTGTTACATACGCCACTTGCTCCTGTTATTCCTTATATTGACCAGATTATCACCATTTTTCTTTCTATATTCATGCTCCCAATGCCAATTAAAACAGTAATTACAGGCATTCGAGACTTAATGTTAATACCGCCGGAACAGGAGACTATTGAAGATATTAAAAATACAGTAGAACCGATTATTGGCATTTATGGACATACACAGCTTTATTATGATATTGTCCGAACCGGACGAAAACTATGGATTAGCGTTTATATTACTTTTGACAAAGACACTATTTCTCTTTCACGGTTTAAGATTATTCAAGCCAGATGTATTCAAGCTCTTACAGAAAAATATTCCGATTTTTACTTTGAATTATTACCGGATATCGAATTTACAGGAACTGAAATTGAAAAATTAGAGGTTTAAATATACAGTAAAAAATATGCGGTTCTTTTGCCACGAAAATGGCTTAGAACTGCATATTTCTGTATAGAGGACGTTATAATATTGTTATCACAAATTTCTATCATTTTTATCTGCTTTTCCACGTTTTACATAAAGGCTAACAGCATTTGTTTTCTGAACCCATTTAGGAATACTTGGGGTAAATCTCAATAATACCGCTTGCTTTTTAAAGTGTTCAGATTCGAACACTTTAAATTCCGGATTATATATTTGTTCCCATACAGACAGATATTCTAATGTTCCACGATTTCTCAACCAATTTCGCACTACATCTGCCGCTCT
>ENA-OQCB01000875-OQCB01000875.1-human-gut-metagenome-genome-assembly--contig:-NODE-875-length-13050-cov-3.846940_pt1 | contig 13050 bp, 11 predicted proteins | sample MGYA00242493_ERZ504568 | MGnify/ENA primary metagenome ERZ504568 (study PRJEB26092, sample SAMD00036229) | human gut metagenome | host: Homo sapiens | study: EMG produced TPA metagenomics assembly of...
TCGTTTAAATTCGTCATTTTTCCGAGACAAAAATACGCATTCCTTTTTAAACCACAACTCTTTTCTGATAAAAAAACTTTCATACCCCTATATCCTTTCTTATCAATTAGATAGCAATTGGAGTACAAAAAACCACCTTTCCAATACGAACTTTGAAAGATAGGCAAAAAAATGACTAAAAAAAGGATCGTTTTTGCTACCAAAGTACAAATGTTAACACGTGTACATTATATATGCGTGTACATATGATAGTAAGAAGTAAGAACTGATATTTCAATTAACTGTATTATTAATATTAAAGTTTAGATTATGAACAAGAGATTTTCTACTCTCGTTGCTGCGTTCGCAGCAATTGCTACTGTCTCTTATGCACAGATCGGTGACAAGTATGTGCATTTGAAGAGCAGTTCTAATTACCTGACTTGGGATAAGGCTTCTTTGGCTGACTCTGTGGCACTTGGTAGTAAAGGTACTACTAAGGCGGATATGGACTCTGCTTTGTGGAAAGCCAATTTGGTTCGCGTCAATATGCCGGGTAATGACTCTATCTACACATTGACGAACAAAGCTACTCAGAAACAGCTTTCTTTCTCTGCTAAATTGAATGGCGCAGATAAATTCGGTACGGCTATTGCTGCTGGTATTAGCGAATTCAAGATTAAACACAACGGTTCGGGTTATAACATCATCGGTACAACTACTGATGGCAAGTTGGTTGAGATGGCTCAAACTTCCGGCTCGTTGATGGTTGATGGCAAAACTGACAAAAATGGTACAACAGGTACAGCTGCTGTTTTCACAGTAGAAGCAGCTAAAGCAGATTATGCTGTAACAAAAGAAGACCTTGCTCCGGTTCTTCCTTCATTCAAGTTTGACTTTGCTGGTCGTGACGGTGGCCTTTTCACTGCTAATGAATTGATTCCGGTTCCTGTTGGTAACAAATTCCGCTTCCAGGTAGTTGGTCAGGAAAACAGCACGAAGGGTACAAAGAAGCCGCAGTATATTACAATCGATACTGTAATGGTGGGTACTGCCGCTTCTGTAAAAGCTGCTTCTTTCCAGTTGGATACAACTATTACTGTTACATCTTCTGCATATAAAGGTGCTTTGAATGAAGGTTTGCAGACATTTACTTTGAAAATGGACTTGGGTAACGATTCTATCGTTATGACGACTGATTCTATTGTTCGTTTCAATACAGCTGGCGAATTTGAAGTTGCAGATCATGGTGCTGGTTCAGGAGTTACTTATCTTGTAGGTTACAAGAGCTTTGATGGTAGTGCTAAGTTGGTTGTAGACTCTATCCAGATCAATGCTCCGCTTATCACAATCTCTAAAGGTACTCCGGTTAAATTGGCTGGTGGTACAGGTGTTTACTCTTTGCAGTTGAAAGCTAAGGGTGGTAATCCAAAGGCTGCTAATAATGATAAGTATTTGACTGGTACAAGTGCTACTTATGCCGAAGCTGCTTCTGTATATGTTCCTTCTACTCAGTTCTATGTAAAGGAAAACGAAGATGGAACTTATTCTGCTCAGGCTCGTGATGTTGCCTCTGCAACTGTTTCTTCAGGCGTTACCACAGGTCCTAATGGTGAAAGTTTAGCTGTTGTTGCTCCGGAACAACCGTTTACAAATCAACCTTTGTACGCAGTAGATGCAGCTAAGAGCATTTACACTACTGTTGGTGGCGATACTTTGGTATTCACAAAACTCGATGTAGATATGGCTAACAAGCACATCGGTTACAAGTACTACACGAAAGAAGAAATGGGTTACGGTGCTGTTAAGTTCAATCTGGCTTCTAAAGCTGCTGACGATATCTATTTGACTTTGGTTCAGGATTCTGTAATTGCTGGTGCTAAAGGTGTTGACAAAGCTGTTGAATTGCGTCTGATGGAAGGTGCTGATTTGGCTGCTGTTGGTGATACTATTTATTATGGTGCTCAGGCTTTAGGTGATACATTGGTTCGTGTTGCTTATGCAATGGAACAGGCTTATGATGCAGAAGGACGTTTGGCTCACGAAACTGTCAGCGGTGTTGAAGTTGTTAAGTTGAGCAAAAAGGCCGGCTTGCAGAAGCAGCGTTTCTTCTTTGTAGCAGGTCCTGCTGAAGATTCTTATAAGATCGTTGAAGCAACGACTACTAATAACGATATACTCACATTGAACATTTCTAACTTGTCTGTGACTTATGATGAACCGGTTGCTGGCGTTGAAACTTATTTCAACATCGAAGGTGCTGAAGCTCCTGTTTACAAGAAAATGGAAAGCGGTCACTACAATATCGGTAACGGTCTGGAAATGTTGACGGCTTCTGCCGGTGTAGCTAAAATGTTGCGCGTTGGTGACGAACTGAAGGCTGCTTCTACTGCTGACGACTTCTCTCTGTATGTTGACTCTGCTTATGTAAACCGTGGTGAAGACAATACAGAATATGGTTACTACATCTATAAAGGCGCAGAAGTTAAGAATGACACGATCATTGGTTCTGTTCTGTCTGCTAAGGGTAAATTCGCTGCTGACGCTGCTAAGGGTGACAGCGCTATCTTCCGTTCTGCAACAATTGTAAAGGATACTATCGCTTATGAAGGTGATTTGAAAGATGGCAAGCAGAATAAGTATAAAGTGAGAGATGCTAAGAACACTTCTCTTGTAGGTTTCAAAGTGGTTGAAGAAGGTGGCTTCGAAATCGTTGCTTTGAACTCAAACAAGAAGTTGGCCGTAGTAAACGGTGTCGTTATCTTCTCTGACAACGTTGCTCCTTTGACATTCACAACTGAAGCAACTGAAGCTCCTACAGCAAACGAAGATGTTGAAGTTTCTGAAGTAACTGTTATCGCTGGTAACGGTAATGTAACAGTAGCAGGTGCTCAGGGCAAGAAGGTTGTTATCTCTAACATCCTTGGCCAGACAGTTGCTAACACGGTTATCGCTTCCGACAACGCAACTATCGCTGCTCCTCAGGGTGTAGTTGTGGTAGCTGTTGAAGGCGAAGAAGCTGTTAAAGCTATCGTTAAGTAATTGACGAAACTGATAAAATAATAATAGTATTTCTGTTTCTCCTCTTACGGGGAGGAACAGGATGAAATTAAAATCAAATAATTCTAAGATTCATCGTGCGGTATTCCCGGAACATCAGCTTTTACAGCTCCCTGTCCGAATTGACCAACTACCCCGTGAGGGCGAACAAGCGGTGAATATTAATACTAAAGTAATGAAATTAAAAAAAAGTTCATCTGCTCTCCCTCTGTGAAGACCGAAGCAGACAAAAAAACAATCCCTTGCAGTCATTGATTGCAGGGGATTCGTTTTTATTGGAAAGACATCGGAAAGATAATTGTGAAGATTCAACTTAGAAGTGCAACTTCGCAGTGTGTCCGATATTCACCTCCTTACAACATATGATACTTCTTTAACTCTTTCCTCAGCTCTAACGCTTTCCCGTCTGTGACCTTGTCCATAAGTGCCCAAAAAACGGTCGCTGTGGTTCATTTCGATGGTGTGGCAAAAGTTCGTGGAGGAGGACATAGTCGATCAGGTGCCAGGGCAAGAGCATCAGGGAGAGGGAGAGATTGATGCTGCGTCGTGGCGTGCAACTTCCCCAATGACTTTTGCTGTTGAAAGATCTTTACACCCGTACAGGTGAAGTTGTGCCGGGAAGCCAGATTCAAGCAACCGTGTAGGCAAGAGGCGGGCGGGCCTCGTGAACGGAGAGCCTGCTCTAAGAAGTCTTTCAGGAGTTTTTGTACACGTTTCGTCGGCAAAAGTCTGTTTTGTGTGGGGGCAGGCAATGTGCAGGATGCCACCCTCTAATTTCATATAGAAGTTAGCCCGGTTGGTACGGAAGATATGGAGGCGGAACGTTGCGGTCTGCATCTCTGTCTCATCCGTCAGGAGCGGACGGGCGGGATGTTTGGCAAGGGCTATGAGGAGTTTTTTCCTGTTTTCGCGGATAAAAGCCAGCATACGCGCTTCATCGCCTCCGGGGGCATGGTTGCCGTAATTGTCCCTTTGGAGATTTTCAGCGTGTAGTGGATAGCACGGGGACTGGTGCGGAGAAGGATGGTTCCCAACTCCTTATCTTGTATCGTCTTTTCCATATCGTTTACAAAAGTAATGTTTTCCAGGCAAACAATATATGTCCGGAATTGCTTATCTTTGCCCTAAAGGCGAAGATAAGCGGCACTTGGGCATAAAAAATGAACAAGTTCGTTTTATTCTGCTCTCGGTTTGCATTATCTTTGCGCCCGGATAACGAAAATGAGTATAAACAATATAATAATTAAGCAATCATGAGCAAGAAAGCCCTTTTAATGATTCTTGACGGCTGGGGTATCGGCGATCAAGGTAAAGACGATGTAATCTTTAACACTCCCACTCCTTATTGGGACAGCCTGCTGGCCACTTATCCTCATTCACAGTTACAGGCAAGCGGCGAAAACGTCGGGCTGCCTGACGGACAAATGGGTAACTCTGAAGTCGGACACCTCAATATCGGGGCCGGACGTATCGTTTACCAGGATTTGGTGAAGATCAACCGTGCCTGTGCCGACAACAGCATCATGAAGAACCCTGAAATCGTTTCTGCCTTCTCTTATGCCAAAGAAAATGGCAAAAACATCCATTTCATGGGGTTGACCTCCAATGGTGGTGTACACAGTTCTTTCGATCACCTGTTCAAACTTTGCGATATCTCCAAAGAATACGGAATCGACAATACTTTCATCCACTGCTTCATGGACGGTCGCGATACAGATCCGAAGAGCGGTAAAGGATTTATCGAACAATTGACGGCCCATTGTGAACAGTCGGCCGGAAAGATCGCATCCATCGTCGGTCGTTTCTATGCAATGGACCGTGACAAACGTTGGGAACGCGTGAAAGAAGCCTATGATTTGTTGGTTGAAGGCAAGGGCAAACAGGCTACCGATATGGTTCAGGCCATGCAGGAATCGTATGATGAAGGCGTGACCGATGAGTTTATCAAGCCGATCAACAACGCTACTGTAGACGGTACGATCAAAGAAGGTGATGTCGTGATTTTCTTCAACTACCGTAACGACCGTGCAAAAGAGTTGACTGTCGTACTGACTCAGCAGGATATGCCGGAACAGGGCATGCATACGATCCCCGGCTTGCAGTTCTATTGCATGACTCCGTACGATGCTTCTTTCAAAGGTGTTCATATCCTGTTCGATAAGGAAAATGTCCAGAATACATTGGGAGAGTACCTGGCTGAAAACGGGAAGACCCAGCTTCATATCGCTGAAACGGAAAAGTATGCTCACGTGACTTTCTTCTTCAACGGTGGCCGCGAAACTCCGTACAAGGCTGAAGAGCGCATCTTGGTTCCGAGTCCGAAGGTTGCCACTTACGACCTGAAGCCGGAAATGAGCGCTTACGAAGTAAAAGACAAATTGGTGGAAGCTATCCATACACAGAAGTTCGACTTTATCGTCGTAAATTATGCTAACGGCGACATGGTAGGCCATACCGGTATCTACATGCGCTAATCGAGAAGGCGGTAACTGCTATCGAACAACTGTGTGAAAGACATCTGTCGAAGCTGCTAAAGCCAACGGTTATGAAGTGATTCATCATCGCCGACCACGGTAACGCCGATCACGCACTCAACGAAGACGGCACTTCCCAACACGGCTCACTCTCTGAACCCTGTTCCTTTTTGTATATGTGACAGAAAACAAAAAATGCAAAAAGTGGAAAAACGGTGTCCTGGCCGATGTGGCTCCGTCTATCCTGCACAATTTTGGGTATGGCACAGCCGGCTGATATGACAGGAAATGATTTGATTAAGAACTAAAGATTTATGATTTGTGATTTATGATTTATTGTCGATGCATAAATCATAAATCATAAATCATAAATCATAAATTCTTTCATCGTGATACAAATCGACAATACCCTGGTCAGCCTCGACGTCCTCGAACGTCAGTTTTTATGCGATTCTGTCGCATTGCAAAGGCATTTGCTGTGTGGAAGGTGATTCCGGCGCACCCCTGCTGGAGGAAGAGGTAGGCGAACTGGAAAAAGCTCTTCCGGCTATCTGGGACGATCTGGCGCCGAAAGCTCAGGAAATCATCAAGAAACAAGGCGTTGCCTATATTGATGAAGAGGGAGACTTGGTGACTTCTATCGTGAACGGGAAAGACTGTGTTTTTACCTGCTATGATGCGGACGGAACTTGCAAATGTGCGGTGGAGAAGGCTTATCGCGAGGGGAAGCTCTCTTTCTATAAACCGGTTTCCTGCCACCTGTACCCGATACGTGTGGAAAAGTACGATACGTTCGAAGCTGTTAATTATAATCGCTGGAATATCTGCAAAGCCGCAGAGATATTGGGTAAGAAAGAAAAACTCCCGGTCTATAAGTTTCTGAAGGAACCGCTGATCCGCCGTTTCGGAAAGGAATGGTACGAGGCTCTTGAGGAGATTGCCGGAGAGTGGGAGAAACAGAAGAGCGAAGAGTAAAAAGATAGGGCATTTCTTCCGGAAAGCCTATACCCTTTGAGGTAAAAGCCTATATCTTTTTTGAACAAAGGATATAGGCTTTTATCTTTTAGATGTCAGTCTTGCGTATCAGGTCAGCCGATTTGCCTTCCTCGTTCAGATAGGTCTCGATATGACGCTTCTTTTTGTCTTCGAGAATCTCGTCGATAGCGATCAAGATGCCGGTTTCTTCCACTTCCCCGAATTCATGGTTGATAGCTGTGCCGAATACGCGCATCTTAGGGGAAAGGCTCATATAAGCATTGACCAGCGGCGGCACATTGATGCCGAACTTGCGAACTTCTTGGTTCAACACTTTATAATTGTCCTTGAAGTTGTCATACTTGAAAAGCTCCTGCATCTTTTTTAGGTCCGTGTCTGTTTTTCAAAGGACAAGCCGGAGTGATCAGTTTCTCCGGATCGGGGAAGTGCATGTTCAGGAAATACAGGATCATGTTGCGGGCTTCGGAATTGTAGGTGTTATACATCGTTACCTTCCCGAAATAATACTGCAAGCTGGGATCTACCACGGAAAGAGCCCCCAGGCCATCCCAAAGATTATCCAAAACGAACAGTCCCTTTGCGCTGCCACTACGGGTTGACTGGTATTCCAGCGTCACGAACGAACGGCCCAGCTCGACCGTGTACGGTAAATATTCTTTATTGAACTTATCGGAAAAACTAAACAGATGGGAAGTTGCTAAAACAGGTTTGCCGGTTTTGTCGAACTTTACGTCCGAACCGCAGAGGAAGCGGTAACCACCCAAAATTTGTTCATCTTCAGGACTCCATACGATAAGTTGGCGGTAAGCATCGTCCATCGTGTCGTATTCGTCGATATCGACCGGAAAGCCGGTCCCGCCTCCATAATATCGGAAAGCGATTTCCCTGAGTCGTCCGATTTCCTGCATCACGTTGGGAGAGTCGTGGGCTGTGACAATGTATATCTCATTATTGGATTTGTTGGTTCTCCGCAGCTTCTTGTCCCCGGTCAGTTCAGCTTTCAGGAGAGCACGGTCAATCGGTTTGATAATGTCTTGCATATAATAAAATCAATTATTTCTTTAGATTATAGACGACCTCCTTCATCCATTCTGCCCACTCTGCCGGTTTACGGCTGCTGTCGAAGGTTTGCCAGGAAATCGGCTTCCCGAAATGGATGCGGTATGTCTTGTGTTTGCTTTTAAACATCTCGTCGGGCAGGTAGATCATTTCGTAATTCATCTTTATACCCAATGCTTTCCGCACGTTGGCGAGACGGTAGAAAAAGTTGGAGTTACGTCCTTCGAAAAACACCGGTACGATGTCCCGCCGGTATTCCACGGCCTTTTGGATAAACGACTTCTTCCATTCGGGATCCTGTATCTTTCCGTTTTGTTTGCGTGAGCATAAGCCGGCAGGAAATGTGATGATCTGGTTGTCCGAAGCATAAGCCTTTTCGATCAGTTCGGCGTTCTTTTTCCCCTGTGCCCCATGTTTGTTGATGGGGACGAAGATCGATCTCAGGTTGGACAGGTAGAGCAGCAGGTCATTCACCAGGTAGCGGATCTTCCCGTCGAAGCGTCCGCCGATAATGGCCGACAGGCAAATTCCGTCCAGTCCGCCCAGCGGGTGGTTGGAAGCGAATATGTACCGCCCTTCGGAAGGAATATTTTCCTCGTTTACCAATTCCAGGTTCAAGTCAAAATATCCGATCAACTCTTGCATGAACGCTACCCCGTCTTATCGTGATACCGACGGAGGATCTCGTTCAGCTCATCCTGATGAACAGTACGGATCAGATAGTCAACCATAAAACCGGGAATCTTACGGGCAACCGAAGGCGCCTTTTGCCGTAATACCTGTTTGATGTCTATCTGTGTAATACCTTCTTGTATCATTTCACGTAACTCTTACGGGAGGCAAAGATAGAGTTAATAATTAAAAGTCAATGCTTTCGGGAAAAGTTTTTAAGTGTCGGCTACAACAATTCATGTTGTACAGCTGTTCTTACTAATTAGTACGGAACGTGCAAGATATGATGATACGTCTGTGAAAGGGATGTAAGGTGTTAGTTTAAAAATAGATAGAAAGAGAATTGCAATCCTTTGGTAATGTATTTTTAACATTTTTGGGTATTCTGTTTTTACCTTTTTTTGTGTAAATATTAAATTAAAAGGCGCGTTATTTGTGATATTAAAACGAGAGATTTATTGATATGAGGAAGTCTACGATTTGGTTGCTTGCGGTGGTGATGGCTTTTGCCTTTGCCGGTTTGCTCTTTTTGCAGGTGAAATATGTAAGTATCATACTCAAGAAAAGTAGCGAGCAGTTCAATGAAACTGTCAAACGATCGATGCACCAAGTCTCGAAGAATCTGGAGCTTGACGAAACGGCCCGGTATCTGGAAGAAGATCTCAGCCGTGACGAGGCCAATAACTATCTATATCAGAACGGACAGAGCAGCCTCGGCGGTGGGATCATCACCGAGAAAAAATACAAGATGCAGTTCACCAATGCCGACGGAACCGTAGAACATATCGAGTTTCATAGCGACATCCGGACACGCAAGTTCGAACCGCTTCCTTCGCTGGGCAGCAATAAAGTACCTAACAGCATCGTTAGTACGTCAAAAGATTTGCAGCAAACGCTGAAACGCCGTTACCAGTACCAAAGCGGGTTGTTTAACGAAGTAATCTTGAATATCTTGCACACGGCGAACCTGAAGCCGATCGAAGAAAGGATAGACTTTAAAAAGCTGAATAATTACTTAAAATCAGAATTTGTTAACAACGGATTGAACCTGCCGTTCGTCTTTGCTGTTATTAACAAAGACGGAAAGATCGTCTATCAGAACGGGGATATTCCTCCTGTATCAGACGTGATTCAACAGGTGCTGTTCCCCAACGATCCTCCTTCGAAGCAGAACTACCTGAAAGTGTATTTCCCGACGAAGGGTGATTATATTTCAAGTTCTGTAACATTTATTGTACCGTCGATCATCTTCTCGCTGATACTTTTGGTAACGTTTATCTTTACCATTTATATCGTATTCCGTCAGAAGAGACTTTCGGAAATGAAGAATGATTTTATCAACAATATGACGCACGAATTGAAGACACCGGTTTCGACCATTTCGCTTGCCGCGCAGATGCTGAAGGACTCGGACATCACGAAGAGTCCCGATGTGTTCAAGCATATATCTGGCGTGATCAACGACGAGACGAAACGATTGGGCTTCCTGGTGGAAAAGGTGCTGCAAATGTCGCTGTTCGAACGCCAGAAAGCGGCCCTCAAGCTGAAGGAGGTGGATGCGAACGATTTGCTGGCAAGTGTTGCCAACACATTTGCCCTGAAAGTCGAGAAGTATGACGGCACGATCGATATCGACTTGCAGGCGGAAGATTCAGACATATACGTGGATGAGATGCACATCACGAATGTACTGTTCAATCTGCTGGACAACGCTGTCAAGTATCGCCGCCTCGAAGTACCGCTCACACTGATGTGCCGCACTTGGAATGAGAACGGCAAGTTGTTGATATCGATCGAGGACAACGGTATCGGGATCAAGAAAGAATACCTTAAGAAAGTATTCGACCGCTTCTTCCGCGTACCGACAGGAAACGTACACGACGTGAAAGGGTTCGGGCTCGGACTTGCTTACGTCCGTAAAATAGTAGAGGACCATAAAGGCACAATCCGTGCTGAAAGTGGTTCCGGAAATGTAGGAACAAAATTTATTATTACTTTACCTCTTATAAAAAGTTAGTTATGGAAGAAAAACTAAAAATCTTCTTTTGCGAAGACGACGAGAACCTGGGTATGCTATTAAGAGAATACTTGCAGGCAAAAGGTTATGTGACTGACCTCTTCTCCGATGGAGAAGCCGGTTACAAAGGTTTCACCAAAGGCAAATATGACCTTTGCGTACTTGACGTGATGATGCCGAAAAAAAGACGGCTTTACACTGGCTCAGGAAATCCGTTCCATCAACCCTGATATCCCTGTTATCTTCCTTACGGCCAAGACTATGAAGGAAGATATCCTGGAAGGTTTCAAAATTGGTGCAGATGATTATCTGACAAAACCTTTCAGTATGGAAGAACTCTTGCTCCGTATCGAAGCGATCCTTCGCCGCGTGAAAGGCAAGAAAATGAAAGATATTCCTTTCTACAAGTTAGGAAACTTCTTGTTCGATACCCAGAAACAGACACTGGCTATCGGCGATAAGGTCACGAAGCTGACAACTAAGGAATGCGAACTTCTGAGTCTCCTTTGCGCACATGCAAATGAAATTCTGGAACGTAATTATGCACTGAAGACAATCTGGGTAGACGATAACTATTTCAATGCCCGTAGCATGGACGTATATATCACGAAACTTCGCAAACTGTTGAAGGATGATCCGGGAATCGAAATCATCAACATTCACGGTAAGGGCTACAAGCTGATCACTCCTTCAGGAGAAGAAGCTGCCCGTGAAGAAGGTATCCAGGTTCTTTAATCGGAGCTTGACCGGACGCAAATTACGCGGACGAGCGCAGAGTAACGTAGAGAGGGTTATTATCTATAGAAGATAAGTCCCCCCCCTCTCTGCGTTAGTCTGCGCTTTTTGCTTGACTATTGCCGATGGAAGCGGGATTCGCCTGTTATTCCGGTATTGTGACATACCGTTGGCATGGATGTTCCCTCGGCATGGCACAGTCGTTTCCTGCCGTTGGCACAACTGTGCCATGCTGGGGAAACGGGTGTGCCAAGCAGAGGAAAATGTTTTGGCACACGGGGAACTCAGAGAAATTGCTTATATTTGTGTACAATTAAATAAAGATATGATGAACGATAGACCGCTTATTCTGATTACAAATGATGATGGCGTTGAAGCCAAGGGGATAAAAGAGCTCACCGAGTGCCTCAGGGATCTGGGGGATATTGTGGTTTTTGCTCCCGACGGACCCCGTTCGGGAATGGCAAGTGCAATCACTTCGCTCGTGCCGATCAGATATACATTGGTGAAGAAAGAAAAAGGACTGACGGTTTATAGCTGTACCGGGACTCCGGTCGATTGTGTGAAACTGGCCATCAACGAGGTGCTGGAACGCAAGCCTGACCTGTTGGCCTCCGGAATCAATCATGGAGGCAACCATGCCATCTGCATCCAGTATTCCGGTACGATGGGAGCAGCTGCCGAAGGATGTGTGTTCGGCATTCCTTCGATGGGTGTGTCGCTTTTGGATCACCGTGCGGATGCTGATTTTACCGAGAGTTGCCGCTTAGGTCGTATGCTTGCACGGCGGATCATAAAAGAGGGATTGCCTCATGGCACTTATCTGAACCTGAACGTCCCCAATGTCCCGAACGTAAAAGGAATGAAGGTCTGCCGGCAGGCGGACGGACGTTGGACCAATGAATTCAAACGGTCGGAAAATGCAGCGGGTGAACCTGTCTTCTGGCTTGCCGGTGCATTCGAGAATGCCAAGCCGATCCATGCCGACAACGACACATTGGCACTCGACAGCGGCTACGCTTCGCTTGTCCCTTGCAAGATAGATGTGACGGACTATGATTTTTTAGCTGTGCTAAAAAATCAGTTGAAAGTTGAGAGTTGAAAGTTGAAAGTTGGAAATAGATAACGTGAAATTATCCCAGTTTCCTACTTACTTTATTCTCTTAATCTCTTCAACTCTCAACTTTCAACTTTCAACTGAAAAATATGAAATATTTTCTAATCGCGGGTGAAGCCTCCGGTGATCTGCATGCCTCCAACCTGATGGCAGCACTGAAGGAGCAGGATGCGGAAGCGGATTTCCGTTTTCTGGGCGGTGATCTTATGCAGGCAGTCGGAGGGACGCTGGTGAAACATTACAGGGATATGGCTTTCATGGGCTTTATCCCCGTACTGCTCAATCTAGGTACGATCCTGGACAACATGAAAGCTTGCCAGGAGGAAATCCGGCAGTATAGGCCCGATGTGGTGATTCTGATCGATTATCCGGGATTCAATTTGAAGATAGCCAAATATGTAAAGAAGCAGTTGGGGCTGCCTGTCTACTATTATATCTCTCCTAAGATATGGGCTTGGAAGAAGTATCGTATCAAGGATTTCCGTCGTTATGTGGACCGGATGTTCTGTATTCTGCCTTTCGAAGTGGAGTTTTTCCGAAGCCTCGACTACCCGGTGGACTATGTGGGTAATCCTTCGGTCGATTCGGTTGCCTACTATAGGGAAAAACAGATGGTCGGCCCTGATACTTTCCGCGAGGACGAAGGGCTGGACTGCCGTCCCGTACTGGCGCTGTTGGCTGGTAGTCGCCGCCAGGAAATCAAAGACAACCTTCCGACCATGCTGCAGGTGGCAGCCGCCTATCCGGGCTACCAACCCGTAATAGCCGGTGCTCCCGGCCTGGAACCGGAATATTATAAGCAATATGTCGGTGATGCGGATGTCAAGATCGTGTTCGGCAAGACTTATCCTCTCCTCAGCCATAGTGATGCGGCACTGGTCACGTCAGGGACGGCTACGCTTGAAACAGCGCTTTTCCGTGTGCCTCAAGTCGTCTGCTAT
>ENA-OQCB01000876-OQCB01000876.1-human-gut-metagenome-genome-assembly--contig:-NODE-876-length-13038-cov-3.136628_pt1 | contig 13038 bp, 15 predicted proteins | sample MGYA00242493_ERZ504568 | MGnify/ENA primary metagenome ERZ504568 (study PRJEB26092, sample SAMD00036229) | human gut metagenome | host: Homo sapiens | study: EMG produced TPA metagenomics assembly of...
ACTGGAGGAGAGGTCGCGTTTTCGTATGGTTATGTAAAAAAAGAAGGTGATACTTGATCGGGTATTAGGGGAAGCTCTGTTGGCTGACAAATAGAGGTGGTAAGATAATTAACATTATTTTAATAGAAGTGAGTAGTGAGTTTTTTACCTAATCCTGTCTTTATCTCTAAAATGTAGAAGAGAAAAGCATGGAACCTTCACACGATCATATAGAAAAGACACTGGACAAGCTTGTCGCCTCCACACGTTCACCTCGTGGGCGCTATTCCGCTTCCGAAAGTTGGAAATTGTTGGAGAGGCGGCTCGTTCCTCCCCGGACAAAGAGGCTGAGACTGTTCCGTCTGGCGGGAGCCGTTGCCGCATCCGTCCTGCTTTGCTTTGCAAGTTGGTTCATCTATGATTATTGGAAGCCGGTAGCGATGCAAACTGTTTCAGCCGGTGCAGCCATATCGGTAATTACTTTGCCGGACCAGACGAAGGTGACGCTGAACCGCTATTCCTCTTTGACTTACCCGGATCGTTTCAAAGAGGATAGGAGGGAAGTACAATTACAGGGAGAAGCTTATTTCGAAGTGGAGAAAGATGCCCGGCATCCCTTTGTTGTGAAAGCGGACCCGGTCGAGGTCGAAGTGCTCGGAACACATTTTAATGTTGAAGCCTATCCCGGAGATGCAGAGGTGAAGACAACTTTGTTGGAAGGTTCTGTCGCTGTCAATGCTCCGGCTGATTTCCAGCCGGATTACGCTTTCTCCGGGAGAAAGCGCGATTTATAATCGAGCAGATAAAACACTACAGGAAGAAAAAACAAAAGAAAATAATACGGCTACCGGTTGGCGCGACGGCCATTTTCATTTTGATTATCTGCCGTTGCAGGAGATTGCACGAGAGTTGTCGAATGCATTTCATGTGAAAATCAAAATTACGGATGAAGATATAAAGGATTTTCGTATCAGGGCGCATTTTACCGAAGGCGAGAGTTTGGATCAGATGCTCGATCTGCTCCAGCCAGCTGGTAATTTCAGTTATTCAAAGACAAATGATACGATCTTGATCCATTCTAAACTTAACTAAGTCATGAATTATTACCTATATTGTCTCCGCCGGTTCGCCCGGCTTATTCTTCTATTATGGATAGTTTTCAGAATTGCGCCGCTCGCTGCACAAGACCGGGCGGCGCGTCTGGACTTCCAGGTCCGGAAGGCCACACTGGACACTTTTGTCCGCCGGTTAGAGGACTCCACCGGCTTCTCGTTTATTTATGGTGAAAAGGTACAGCTCCGGCAGCCGGTTACCCTTGATGTCCGTCAGAAGACCATCGAGGAAATCCTGCAATATGCATTTGGTCAGGAAGCGATAACGTTTAAAATCTCCGGCACACACATCTTGTTAGGAGAGCGTCCTGTTTCCCGTAAATATACGGTCAGCGGATATATTACCGATTCCATATCGTCAGAAACGCTGATTGGTGCAAATATTTTGGAATCCAGCTGTCATGCCGGGACTTCGACGAATCCTTTCGGGTTTTACAGCCTGACCTTGCCGGAAGGAGAGATCGGACTTTTCTTTTCATATTTAGGATATGAAACCAAGCATTGCCGTTTCTTGTTAAGTCGGGATACTGTGATGAACATCTGTTTGCAGACCAATAACCAGTTGGCGGAAATCGTCGTCCTTTCCGATAAGAAAGAAACAGGCATCCGGGCAACCGGTATGGGTACATTAGATATCCCGATGACGCAGATCAAGAATACTCCGGCCATCTTAGGAGAGGCCGATATCCTCAAAACGATCCAGTTGATGCCAGGTGTACAGGCTGGAACGGAGGGGTTCAGCGGGTTGTATGTACGGGGTGGCGGACCGGATCAGAACTTGATTCTTCTGGATGGTATCCCCATCTATAATGCTGACCATATGTTAGGCGTGTTCTCCATCTTCACTCCGGAAGCCATGAAAAAAGGTCACGCTTTTCAAAGGTTCGTTTCCCGCCCGCTACGGCGGCCGTTTGTCTTCTATCGTAGATATCCGGACAAACGACGGTGATATGCAGAATTATCATGGTACGGTCAGCATCGGCCTGCTGACCAGCAAGCTGCACCTCGAAGGCCCGATCCTGAAAGATAAAACCTCCTTTTGCCTGACCGGCCGCCGCACCTATCTCGACCTGGTGGCAAGGCCGTTTCTGCCGGAGGACAAGAAATTCAATTACTATTTTTATGATATCAATGCAAAGGTGAACCACAAGTTTTCCGACCGCAGCCGCCTGTTCCTCAGTTTCTACAAAGGGAAAGACCATTATGACTACAAGCAGGACAAGGAATATGACGCCTATTCGAATGGGTCGCGTATGTATTTCTACAACAGCCGGATCGATTTCAACTGGGGAAACACGATTGCCGCCGGACGGTGGAATTATGTCTTCAACAGTAAATTATTCAGCAATACGACCGTAGCCTACAACCATTACCAGATGAGTATGGCGGACGCTTACCGGAAAGATATCATCGAGACGGATAAAAACGGTGATCCGATAACCGATAGAAACGAATCGTATGTCTATAATTCCGATTACCGTTCCGGTATACACGATTGGAGTTTTCATACGGACTTCGATTATATGCCCGTCCCTGACCATCATGTCAAGTTCGGAGTATCTTATCTGTATCATACCTTCCGACCGGAGGTGACGACCTCGCGTGTGAAAGAAGCTGCAGACGGGCAGACAGCACAGGACACCGTCTACAACGATTCCTCGAACAGCTATTTGCACGGGCACGAGTTTTCGTTTTATGCCGAAGATAATGCCGATATCGGCGACCGTCTGAGCCTGAATGCCGGCATTCACCTCTCCTTGTTTTCCACACAAGGGAAAGGCTATCTGTCGGCACAGCCTCGTCTCTCTGCACGTTATCGTTTTCATGACGATTTTGCGGCAAAGGCCTCTTTTACCCAGATGGAACAGTATGTACACTTGCTGTCATCCTCACCGATTTCGCTACCGACCGATTTATGGGTTCCGGTTACTAAGAACATCCGCCCGATGCGCTCCTACCAGTATGCTGTCGGCGGTTATTATACAGGTGTGAAAGGATGGGAATTCTCTCTGGAAAGCTATTATAAGGATATGCATAATGTATTGGAATACCAGGATGGTGCTACCTTTTTCGGATCATCCGGCGGATGGCAGGAGAAGGTGGAGATGGGGCGTGGCCGTTCTTTCGGCCTGGAGGTTTTAGCCCAGAAGACCATTGGGAAAACAACGGGATGGTTGGGATATACGATCGCCAAGAGCGATCGTCAGTTTAAGAACGGGACGGTCAACAACGGCGAACGTTTTCCTTATAAATACGATCGCCGCCACAACATCAACCTCTGTGTTAACCATACTTTCAGCAAGAAAACGGATATAGGGATCACTTGGATTTTCAATACGGGCGGAACGGCTACGGTTGCCGAACAGCGTACCGGGACGGCATCCGGTGACTTGATCGACTACATTTCCCATCGTAACAATTATCGCCTTCCTGTCAGCCATCGGTTGAATCTGAGCATCAATTTCCATAAGAAACTGCGCCGGGGAATGCAGACCTGGAATATTTCGGTCTATAACGCTTATAATGCTATGACTCCGAATTTGGTTTATAAAGAAGAAGAGTTTATCGGGTATCCGGTAACGGGAGGGGATATGGTCTGGGAACGTAAAACAAGGCTGATCAAGCAAACGTTGTTGCCTTGTGTCCCTTCTGTGACTTATACGTTTAAATTTTAAAGGAGAAGAATGGAATGAAAAAGCAATCGTTTATATATGGAATGCTGATGGCAACCTCTTTCTTGGCGTGCGAGAATGAACTTCCTTTCCGGGACAAACCGCAAGGGCCCCAATTGCTGATGAACGCTTTTCTGGAAGCAGGAAAAGAAAAGAATGAGGTATTTCTGCATATTGTTGATGGCAATGGGACAACTTCGTTTTTGGAGGGGGCTATCATTGTCTATGTCAATGATGAAAAGACGGAAGAGACAGATGTAAAGGGAGGCTCTTATATGTCTAAGTATACTGTGAAAAGCCGGTTCTGTCCCGGTGATCGCATACGTTTGGAAGCGGCTCTCGAAGGAGGAAAGTATCAGGGAAGTGCCGAAGTGCGGATTCCTCAGCCGATCGAAGAGGCGATCAGGGTAGATACGCTTCGTACGCAACTGAAAGTCGGAGTTTCCATGCAGGATTGTATGCGTTACCGGATTGCCATCCATGATCGTCAGGGCGAAAAAAACTATTATCGTCTGGTGATCGAGAAAAGAATACGCCGGATTACGCCAGAAGGAGAGATGTTTACGGAAGTTCAGGGGCTGGATGTTATCAATCAGGAAGACATCGTGCTGACAGACGGTCATCTGACTACATCCGATGATGATGAGTTCGGCGTTTTGGATATGACAGTTCGTAACGTAAGGAATGTTTTTACCGACAGCCGCTTTCCGGACGGCTCTTATACATTAAATGTCTATACCTATTATCCCGATTTTCAGGGTTGGGGCAGCGACCGTAAGAATCATATCCAAGTCGATGTCGTAGTCCGTCTTCTCAGCATAACCGAAGCGCAGTTCCGTTATTTGCGTGCCATGAACTGTTTGGATTCGGAAGATTATAACGAAACCTTTATGGAACCGGTCATCGTTCCTCAAAACGTGTCGGGGGGCTTAGGCTTTGTCGGTGCCTCCTCCGAGCAGCGAGTAACTTTGCGGATGGTCGACCGGGCCGCCATTATGGTGATGGATTATCACTTATTTGATACCCTGTTCTTCGTAGTATTCTTTATTCCGTTTATGCAAGCTCTTCAGCTCGAAGGAAAGCATAACCCGGAAGATTCCGATGATCAGCAAAGTGTACGCGATCATATAGACAAGGGATAACGCTCCGAGGCCCGGTTGCCAGATAATACCGATGCTGCAAAGGATTGCCAGTACGCCGAAAGCCATATACCAGCCCCAGTTGCGTGTTCCGTAACGTTTCAGATCCATAGCGTAGCCGGTTGAAGCGAAACCGCGGAACATCAGCCAGAAAGCAACGATGAAAGGCAGTACCGCCATGCTCAGTCCGATATTGGCCATCAGATAGATACCTAAGATCAGGTCGATGATACCGCTTGCCAGGTACCAGCCCCAACTGGAAATATTCTTTTTATTGGTGACGGCAAAAAGAATTTCCAGCGTGCCGCTGACAAACATGGATACACTAAACAAAACACTCAGTGCGACATAACTTGCCAGCGGTGTAAACATCAGGCAGATTGCAATAAGGATATAAAGCAGGCCCAGAAGCAGGGAAACCCACCAGTTTTTTACTCCGAAGTTGATTGTGTCAATAAAAGTTCTCATAATAAATTCGTTTTTTAATTATTTTGAAATCTACTTTGTAACAAACCTTTGGAAAGAAAAGTTTCACCGGGCCGGTAAAGTGAATTATTTTTAATACATTTGCCATCCGTTATATTTATTAAGGATTTATGATTTTGGATGTATGATTTATCATTGATACATGATTCCGAAATCATAAATTATAAATCATAGAAGATTATGAAAGGTATTGTTTTAGCAGGAGGGTCCGGTACTCGTTTGTATCCGATAACCAAAGGGGTTTCAAAACAGTTATTGCCTATTTATGATAAACCGATGATCTATTATCCGGTGTCTGTGTTGATGCTGGCAGGAATACGTGAAATATTGGTGATTTCCACACCGCAGGATCTTCCCGGTTTTCGTCGTCTGTTAGGGGATGGTTCTGATTATGGTGTCCGTTTCGAGTATGCCGAACAACCCTCACCGGACGGATTGGCACAAGCTTTTTTAATTGGAGAGGAGTTTATTGGAAATGATTCCGTTTGTCTGGTCTTGGGCGACAATATCTTTTACGGACAGAGTTTCACCGCAATGTTAAAAAGGGCCGTAGCCAATGCGGAAAACGAACAAAAAGCGACCGTCTTCGGTTACTACGTCAATGATCCGGAACGCTATGGTGTGGCCGAATTCGACGAGGCGGGAAACGTGTTGAGTATTGAAGAAAAACCGGCATACCCGAAGTCGAATTATGCGGTTGTCGGCCTTTATTTCTATCCGAACAAAGTGGTAGAAGTTGCCAAACGGATTGAACCTTCCGCCCGCGGAGAACTGGAGATTACGACTGTCAACCAGGAATTCCTAAAGGATGAGGAGCTGAAAGTTCAGCTTTTAGGGCGCGGTTTTGCATGGCTTGATACCGGCACGCATGATTCTCTTTCCGAAGCCTCCACTTTCGTCGAGGTGATAGAAAAACGGCAAGGTTTGAAAATAGCCTGCCTGGAAGAAGTCGCTTACCGGAACGGTTGGATTGATGCAGAACGGTTGAGGCAGGTTGCCGCTCCGATGCTGAAGAACCAATATGGACAATATCTGCTGAATTTAATAAAAGAAGAGAATGAATAAGGATAGTAAAATATTTGTCGCAGGCCATCGGGGGGCTGGTAGGTTCCGCCATTCTGAAGAATCTGAAGGCAAAAGGTTACACGAACTTTGTCTTGCGTACGCATGCGGAACTGGATTTGACTGATCAGCAGGCCGTTCATGATTTCTTTGCGGCCGAGAAGCCGGAATATGTGTTTCTGTCGGCCGCCCATGTCGGAGGGATTATGGCGAACAGCCGCTATCGGGCTGACTTTATTTACGAGAATCTTATGATTCAGAACAATGTGATTCATGCTTCTTATCTGAATAAGGTAAAGAAACTCCTGTTCTTGGGTAGTACTTGTATCTATCCGGGAAATGCTCTGCAACCGATGCCGGAGGATTGCTTGCTCACTTCGCCTCTCGAATATACGAATGAACCCTACGCGATAGCCAAGATTGCCGGAATCAAGATGTGTGAAAGTTATAATTTGCAATATGGGACTAATTATATCGCAGTGATGCCGACTAACTTGTATGGCCCGAATGATAATTTTAATTTGGAGACTTCGCATGTGTTGCCGGCCATGATTCGTAAAGTACATTTAGGCAAATGTCTTTCAGAAGGAGATTGGGATTCTGTCCGGAAAGATCTGAGTGCACGTCCGGTTGAAAACGTATCCGGCGATGCTTCCGAGTCCGAAATATCGGATATTCTTGCCAAGTATGGTATCTATCCGGGTAAAGTGGAGTTGTGGGGGACAGGCAAGCCGCTTCGTGAGTTTCTTTTGGAGCGAGGAGATGGCAGATGCTTCCGTCTATGTGATGGAGAAGGTCGATTTTTGCCGATGTCCGTCCTGCTACCGGCGATATTCGGAATACGCATATTAATATTGGTACCGGAAAGGAACTTTTCTATTCGTGAAGTGGCTTTCCTGATCCGGGAAAAGGTCGGTTTTACAGGCGAGATCGTATTTAATTCTTCCAAGCCGGACGGAACGATGCGCAAACTGACGGATGTCACGAAGCTGCATGCCTTGGGCTGGCATCATACGATCGAAGTAGACGAAGGGATTGAACGCCTTTATTGCTGGTACTTGGAAAATTAAAAATTGAAAATTAAAATAAAAAATGGGGAGGACGTTGCGTCTTCCGTTTAATAACGATGAGTAAAGTTGCTTTAATAACAGGAATAACAGGGCAGGACGGAGCTTACCTGGCCGAATATCTGATCAAGAAAGGATATGTAGTGCATGGTATCAAACGTCGGTCGTCTATGTTTAACACGGATCGTATCGATCATCTTTATCAGGACCCTCATGTGGAAAACCGTAATCTGATCCTGCATTATGGTGACCTGACCGACAGTTTGAATCTGACTCGTATCATTGGTGAGACCCAGCCGGATGAGATTTATAATCTGGCGGCCATGAGCCATGTGAAAGTGAGTTTCGATACTCCCGAATATACGGCTAATGCCGATGGCCTGGGAGTTTTGCGCATATTGGAAGCGGTCCGTTTGTTGAACCTGATCCCCAAGACACGCATTTACCAGGCTTCCACATCCGAACTTTATGGTTTGGTGCAGGAAGTACCACAGAAAGAAACGACTCCTTTTTATCCGAGAAGTCCGTATGCCGTAGCCAAACTTTACGGTTACTGGATAACGGTGAACTATCGTGAAGCTTATAAAATGTATGCGTCGAACGGTATTTTGTTCAACCATGAGTCTCCTCTGAGAGGAGAAACCTTCGTGACTCGTAAGGTGACGCGGGCCGTTTCCCGTATTGCCTTAGGCATGCAGAAAAAAAGTTTATATGGGGAATCTTTCCTCCAAACGTGACTGGGGACATGCAAAAGATTATGTCCGTGCGATGTATGCTATCCTCCAGCAGGACGAACCGTCTGATTATGTCATTGCGACGGGGATTACGACAACTATCCGTGATTTCATTGAAAATGGCGTTCGCCGAGATAGGCGTGGAAATTATTTTCAAAGGAGAAAATGTTAATGAGGTGGCTGTCTTAAACTATATTGACGAAAAAGTGTTTATTGAAAGAGTCGGTGAAGCTTATCTCGATAATCTCAGGAAACGGATTGGAGATGAGGTTGTTGGAGTAGATCCTCAGTATTTCCGTCCGACTGAAGTCGATTTGCTGATCGGCGATGCGACAAAAGCACGTACCCGTTTAGGATGGGAGCCAAAGTTCGATTTGGCCGCTTTAATAGAGGATATGATGTTGAATGATATAAAGTTAATGAAGAAAGAATCGTATCTAAGAAAAGGTGGTTATGAAATATTGAATTATTTTGAGTAGAATCGAACTTTTATTGTTTTTATTTGTTATAATTAGAAAAAGAGTTAATTTTGCGATATATTTGAGCAAGATTATAGGTAATTGATTGTTTAATTAAAATGTTGATGAATATGAAGACTAAAGTATTACTTTTAGCTTTGTTATCAGGTTTTGTTTTCTCTGTGTCTGCACAGGAATTTAAACCGCAGGTTGGATTTAGTAACGAAGCGGGTTATAAAACGAACTTCAAAAAGAACAAAGCAGGCGACAACTGGTTTATCTCTATTGCTGGTGGCGCAAGTGTTTTATTTGGTGATCAGAACAGCGAAGCCGATTTTAAGAATCGTTTGAATTTCGCTCCTCAGTTCTCTTTCGGTAAATGGTTTAATCCGTATTTAGCTTTGCGTCTCCAGTTAAATGGGGGTGTGTTACATGGTTTTGAAAACACAGGTGCTACATTTATGCAGCACAATAAATATGCAGCTGCTCATGCTGATTTGTTGTGGGATGTGACTAATTTCTGGGCTCCTTATAACGAGAAGAAAGTGTTCCGTTTGATTCCGTGGGTCGGTCTTGGTTACGCACAGCGTTTCAAAAACTCTGAAGAAAACAGAAGCATTGCAAGAACAGAATCTCCGACAGTTAACTTCGGTATCCTGACAGCATTCCGTTTGAGCAAGCGTGTGGATTTAAACGTTGAAGTTCAGGGTTCATTGCTGAACGAACAGTTTAACCGTGTTTCCATGTATCACCTGACTGACGGTATCGGACAGTTGAGCGCAGGTTTGACTTTCAAACTGGGTAAGACTGATTTCGAAGTATTGGAACCGATGGATTACGCTTTGTTGAACGACCTGAATGGCCAGATCAACGCTTTGCGTGCTGAAAACGACGAATTGAGCAAACGTCCGGTTTCTTGTCCTGAATGTGAAGAAGTTGTAACTAACGTTGTTAACAACTATGTAGACAATGTGGTATACTTCCGTATCAATAGCGCTAAGATCGATAAGAACCAGCAGGTAAGCATCTTCAATACTGCACAGTTCATGAAAGATAACAATGTGCCTATCAAGGTTATCGGTTATGCTGATAAGAAAACAGGTACAGGTTCTTACAATATGCAACTTTCTGAAAAACGTGCAAGAGCCGTTGCTAAGGAACTGATCGATAAATACGGTATCTCTTCCAGCCAGATCACAATCGAATGGAAGGGTTCTGATGTTCAACCGTACAATGAAAACAATTGGAATCGCGTTGTTATCATGTCTGCAAATAATTAATTAATTTTTAATTATATCCCGAAAGGCTGTACATAATCGTGTGCAGCCTTTTTTTGCTCGGAAATAATGCTTATTTTGCATGATTTTAGCGCGTTGTTATGGAGTTAAATAAAAAACATGGTTACCTTATTCAATGGTTGATAGGCGTTGGGGATTTGATCGTTTTGAATCTTCTTTTTTTAATTGTCTATTATGGGTTGAATAATTTATATACGTCTGCTATCGCCGAAAGTTTGCGTGAGGTGGTGCTTTTGTTGAATTTCTGTTACTTCTTCTCCCTCTATTTTGTCCCTTTGCAATTGCATATGTCCATTGTCTTTATTGACAAGATTGTGCAGAGGGCGTTCCTTTTGGTTACGATTATGACTTTCCTGTTTGCCACCTGCCTGATTTTCCTGAATGTCGGGGATGTGTTGGCGACTTTCCTGTTGATTTATTATGTTGTGACGATCGTTATATTTTCGTTGTGGCGTGTTATTGTACGTGTGACTTTGAAGATGTACCGACGGAAAGGATACAACTTTAAGAAGATCGTGATTGTCGGGGCCGGAAAGAATGGTATGGAACTGTATAAGGTGATGAAGGATGATCTGTCGTATGGTTTCAATATTCTGGGATTTTTTGATGATAACCTGTCCTTGAAATCTGTTCTGCCGAATTATTTAGGAATGACGAATGAGGTGGAAAGCTTTGTGCTGGCAAATGATGTGGATGAAATCTATTGTACTTTGCCGGGTACGAATGATGAAAAGATCGTACGCCTGCTGAATTTTGCAGAGAAACACATGATCCGCTTTTATATCGTGCCGGAATTCTATCGAAACTTGAAGAAGAGTCTTGTGATGGAGGTCTTGGAGTCCATTCCTTTAATGACTGTCCGCCGCGAGCCTTTGCAGGCGGCCTACAACCGGGCATTGAAACGTGCGTTTGATATTCTTTTTTCAACTGTAATTCTGGTGACTATATTCCCGATATTGTATATCGTGGTCGGTATCATGATCAAACTAAGTTCTCCGGGACCGATCTTGTTCAAGCAAAAGAGAACGGGATTGTATGGGCAGGATTTCAGGTGTTATAAGTTTCGCACGATGAAGGTGAACGCGCAGGCTGATTCCCTGCAGGCTGTGAAGGACGACCCGCGTAAGACAAAGGTCGGAGATTTTCTTCGCCGAACCAATCTGGATGAATTTCCCCAGTTTATTAATGTGCTGAGGGGAGAAATGTCGGTCGTAGGGCCGCGTCCCCATATGCTGAAACATACTGAGCAATACTCTGCGCTGATCGATAAGTATATGGTTCGCCACTTGGTTAAACCGGGTGTGACAGGTTGGGCGCAGGTGACAGGCTACAGAGGAGAAACGAAAACGTTGGAACAAATGGAAGGACGTGTGAAACGGGATGTCTGGTATATCGAGAATTGGTCTTTCTTCTTGGATCTTAAGATTATAGTCGTAACGGTTCTCAATATGTTCAAGGGGGAAAAGAACGCATATTAAGTATTAAATTGCACACTTTTTGTATATATGTGTAATTGGAAACTGAATTTATGTTATCTTTGTGCCCGATGGGAAGGATTATAGCAATTGATTATGGCCGGAAACGTACCGGTCTGGCGGTCACAGATACCTTGCAGATGATTGCAAACGGACTGACAACTGTGCCGAGCGGTGAACTGACAAAGTTTCTGGCTGATTATGTTTCACGCGAACCTGTTGAACGGTTTGTAGTCGGGCTTCCGAAGCAGATGAACAACGAACTTTCAGAAAATATGAAATACGTGGAGGCTTTTGTGGCACATCTGAAACGGACCATTCCGGATATTCCGGTAGAGTATTACGATGAACGGTTTACTTCCGTTTTGGCACATAAGGCAATGCTGGACGGAGGATTGAAGAAAAAGAAAAGGCAAGATAAAGGATTGGTGGACGAGATTAGTGCGGTTATTATCTTGCAGTCATATTTGGAAAATAAGAAATATCAGTTATAAAAGTTATGATTTTACCAGTATATTTATATGGACAGCCCGTACTGAGAAAGAGGCTGAAGAGGTTCCGATGGACTATCCGGATCTGAAACAATTGGTAGCCAATATGTTTGAAACGATGTACAATGCCGATGGTGTGGGGCTGGCCGCTCCGCAGGTCGGTTTATCATTGCGTCTTTTGGTAATCGACGCAGACGTGATGGGGGATGATTTTCCCGAATGCAAAGGTTTCAAACGTGCGATGATCAATCCAGTTTTCCTTGAAAAAAGCGAAGAAGAGGTTTCGATGGAAGAAGGTTGCCTGAGTCTGCCGGGGGTGCACGAGAAAGTAGCCCGTTCGGTAAAAGTACGTGTGAAATATCTGGATGAAGACCTGAAAGAACATGAAGAGACGGTGGAGGGTTTTGCAGCCCGTGTCGTGCAGCATGAGTGTGAACACTTGGAAGGCCATGTATTCATAGATAATATTTCAGGAATCCGCCGCCAGTTGAATAAAAGCAAACTAAATAGTATTATTAAAGGTTCAGCCCGTTGCTCCTATAAAGCAAAAGCGGTTGGTAAGTAATAAGAACTCTATTAACTAATCAGTATGACAGATTTAAGTAAAAACATTGAGGCCCTCAGGGAAAAGAAAGCCGTCGTTGAGATGGGTGGAGGCGAAGCTGCTATCGAAAAGCAGATCGCGATGGGTAAATTGACTGCCCGTGATCGTATTCTATCCTTGTTGGACAAGAATTCTTTCCACGAATATGACCTGTTCGTGAAGCACGATGGTCGTGATTTCGGTATGGATAAGAAGGATTTACCAGGTGATGGTGTTGTTACAGGTACAGGTACGATCTTCGGTGCTCCGGTTTGTATCTATGCACAGGACTTTACGGTTGCCGGTGGTTCGCTGGGTTTGCAGCATGCACGTAAGATCACGAAGATCATGGATCATGCTCTGAAAATGAAATGTCCGATTATAGGTATCAACGACTCGGGCGGTGCACGTATCCAAGAAGGTGTAGGTGCATTGGCGGGTTATGGTGAAATATTCTATCGCAATACAATTGCTTCCGGTGT
>ENA-OQCB01000877-OQCB01000877.1-human-gut-metagenome-genome-assembly--contig:-NODE-877-length-13026-cov-3.685402_pt1 | contig 13026 bp, 13 predicted proteins | sample MGYA00242493_ERZ504568 | MGnify/ENA primary metagenome ERZ504568 (study PRJEB26092, sample SAMD00036229) | human gut metagenome | host: Homo sapiens | study: EMG produced TPA metagenomics assembly of...
ATTCTTCTCTAGCACAAGGTCAAACTGTGATATCTGTTGTTGTCATAGTCTGATTATCCACGATTATTTCACCGCAAGAAGAAGCTGTCACCTGATTCCCATTTTCGGTTGTAAACCGGATTCACTAGTTTCCGAGAAAATATACTCTTTTTCCCACAGGTTTTTAATACGCCCTCATTCACATAATAGGTCAGCTCCTTTGCGGTTGCCGTAGGGTACAGCTTGAAAACGGTAGCGAGAAATTCGTTGATTTCCTCCGTAGTGATGGAATCCACCGTACCGTCACTTTGTACTGCTTTTGGAGTGTAGCCGGATTTTACGGGAACGCTGGTGATGGTAGGATTCTGAACAATCGTCAGGTTTCCAGAGCCATCCACATAGACTGTCACCTGATAAGCGGAACGGACGGTTTTACTGGATTCCCCCTCTGTGATACGCTGTTCTACCGTATAGGTCACTTGATAATGCTGCTCCTTTTCTTCTATGATTTCCCATATCTGAAAGTCAGTCAGGGCAGACGATACGGGGATGTCCTTTCGGACGGTATCTACATTCAGGGCTTGCAGTTCTCCGGTGAGATACCCTTTTAAAGCATTTGTCCGGTTATCAATGGAAGCGGCGGACTGTTCCCATGAATAGTAGACTTCTGCGAAATTCTCCACAAAGTTTTCTATCTTGTGGGTGTCAATGATTTTTTCCTCAATCACTTTGGTTTCATGAACAGTGTGGATGTCTATCGCCGTGAAATTCTTATAGACGGCAAACAGGAAACTCACCGCCAGAAGCACCCACAGGGCAATCACGGTTTTTTTTGTGGGTATTGACTTTGTAAACTTTCAGCTTCTTTTCTTTCTGCTTTTTCTGGTTTTCCTCTTTTCTAATCTGAATCATATCGGTTCATCCTTTCTATTGTTTGATTCGTCCGGCTCCGGCAAGGTGCTGTTGCCAGTAGGAGCCTGTCAGGTCTGCATAACCAATGGGATTTCCGGCATGGTACATCCGGTTATTTCCCACATATAGCCCCACATGGGTGATATAGGTTCCGGCGTTATAGGTGGAGTGGAAAAAGACCAAATCCCCTGCTTTTGCTTCGGACAGAGGGATGTGCTGTGTTACATTGTACTGTTCCTGTGCTGTCCGTGGCAGGGCGATTCCTGCCTTGCCATAGCACCACTGCACCAGTCCCGAACAGTCAAAGGAAGTGGAGGGGAATCGCCCCCGTACACATACGTCCAGCCCTCATACTTTAAGGCTTCCTCCATGATAGCCTGCACCGTTTCATCATCAAACTGTGCCACGGTCAGGTATTCCGATACCAAGAAGACATAGAACATATTTCCGTAGGAATACCGCCAGCCCCCGTTTTTTTCTACGGCAACAGGGTTGGTGTAGGTGACTTTCTTTCCGCCGGATTTTTCCCTTGCGAAGCTCTCTGCCAGTTCAAAGGTGTACTTTTTCCCGTGTCCTGCCACATAGTCCAGGAAGCCGCCGCCGTAGTTGTAGGATTGAATCACACTGTTTAGGTCACAGCCCTTTGTTTCTGCTGCTGTAAGCAGTTCCGAGAAATATTTGCAGCCCTGTTTGATGGATTCCTCTGTGTTAAGGGAGTTCGGGGGAAGCCCCAGAGATTCCGAGGACTGCATAACGTCTTCCAGCGTGCCGCCGGATTCCACCTGAATGATGGCGAGCAGCACATTTAAGTATTCCTCTATGCCATATTCCCTTGCATACTTTTCCAGCATAGGTTTATGGGCGAGGACTTCCTGTGATACGCTCACGCCCCCATAGATAAGGTTTCCGCCGCTTCCGCCGTCTTCCTCATCCGAGAAGACAATCACCACCAAGAGGAGCATGGAGAACATCATCACGAACACGCCGGAACAGGCAAAGAAAAGGTGTCTTAACTTCATGGTTTCTCCCCTTTCTTTTGTTTGGCAGCCGCTTTTCCCGTTTTTGTCCACTCCTTTCTGGCGGTGGTACGCCGGATGGTAAAGTTCGATTCCTTAACCACAGGGGCAGCCCGTTTTCTTTCCGGTATCACAGGAGCCGTATCATTCTGGACAGGTCTTGCCGGACGGGGAGCAGCAGGTGTGGTGGTTGGAGCTGTCTTTTGTCTTTCATCTGGCTGGACAGGGGAAGCCGGTGGGACTATCTGGCGTTCTGCCCTTACAGGCGGTGTATGTTCATAGTGGATGGAAGCAGCTTTTACCACCGGAACCGAAGCCCGTTCTGCCACAGTCCCCTCATAAGAAACCTGTCTCCGTTCCCTGATGGATGGGGGAGCTGGCTGTATAGCTGGCTTTCCTGCATGAGCGGTATCTGCATGATTTCGGAAATTTTCCGGCTGCTTTGTAGTAACAGGGCGTTCATGGACAGGAGCCGCCCCTTTGGGTGCTTCGGAAGCAGTCTTTTGCGGCTGTTTTGCCTGTTCCAGTTCCGCCCTGCGTTCTGCAATGGTCTGTCTGCGGCTTTCTGCCTGTACGTTCCGCTGTTCGGCTCTGGCAGTTTGGGTCTGGGTCACGCTGGAAGTAAAATCCTGTACTCCCTCTGATACCTGTGTTTTCCCGTGGTAAAGGGCGTACTTTGCATTGACAGGCAAATCTTTTGCCTGCTCCCGAAGCTGTCCGGCAGTATCGGCTATCTTATCTTTGGTATCTGCCACTGCACCCACCGCAGAGCCAGCCAGTTTCCATGCAGATTCCTTTTCCAGTGCTGTCTGTCCGTCTGGTCTGCTGTGGTCTGCCTGTGTCCGTTTGGAGGAACCGGAGTTGGAAGCATTTTTCTGGTCTGAACCAGCCTGTTTCCCTGCGTGGTATGCAGCCGTTCCAGCCCCAAGAGCTGTCACAGAACGTCCTAACTTATGCTGTAAACGGTGCATATGGGCGTGCATGAGCATACGGGGTCTTCGCATGATACGGCTTCCCATGCTTTGGGAATCACCGCTTTGTAAGGAGAACATCCCCATCAAATCCCCCAACTTGAAATAAATTCCGGCAAAGGTCACTATCTGCAAGAACGCCGTCAGGAAGAACGGATATTCCCCAGACAGGTTGTAGAGCATGGTGGAAATACTGAACGCTACCGTGATAATCAGGGTGATTCCGGCTCTGGTAAGGATGGTATTGAACAGTTTCGTGATGGCACGTTTTGACATCCCCTCAAAAGAGGGAACCATGCTAAGGAGAAAGCTCACAGGCAGGAACATGGCGTAGATGATAAAAAGCACCTGTGAGAAAATCATTATCCCCGTGAGCAGGAATACAAAAACGGAGATACCGATATTGAACATGAACAGGAAGAAGACAGTTCCCAATCGGTTGATGGTCTTTGTGATGGTAAGGTTCGTGTTTTCCCTGTCTTCGATTTCCTCCACCACGATTTCTTCCCTGTCCTGCCCGTTGTTTTCGTCTGGACTGGTTGAAAGCAGGCTTTCCACACGGTCTGTTCCAATGCTTTCCACATCCGAGTTGCCATATTGCAGCAGGAGCCACGGCTGCTTGACCTGAATAGAAAACAGGCTGTCCCGTATCAAATCCACACTGTCTTTTCCCTGACTTTCCGAGTTGGGCATCACAATCTTTGTGCCAAGGGTCAGGCTGGCATTGCTGATGTCTGCGGAAAATTCATTGATTTTCCCGATATAATCAGGAGCGTAGGCGATAAAGGCAGCGGACAGCACGAACACCACCACAAAATTGACAACGGCATGGATGGCTTTTGTGGTTTCCCGTTTGATAAGCCCTGTGTAGGCAACGTAAATCCCCACCACCAGAATGAGAATCAGCAGGAACCCGATATAAAATCCCTCCGAGGATAAGCCGCCTGTGGTAACGCCTGCAAGGGTCTGCATATTTTTCCCAATGGAATTCGCCGTAGAGGAAATAAAGTCCAGTGAGTAGGTTTCCTGAATCAGATACCCCGTGGCGTTGGAAAGGTACAGGCTGATGGCCCAGATAAAATTTGTGATGGCATACAGCCCGTACATTACCTGTTTTCCGATACCGTCCAGCCAGTTCCACGGGAGCCAGTCCCATCCACTGTCCACATAAAAATCAAGCTGGTAGTTGTCCAGAGGATATTTGCTGTATTCGTTGGCAGCGTCCACCGTATCATCCACCAGTCCGGCAGCGTGGGCGGCTGTACCGGAGACTGCCAGCAGCAGGAGGATGAGCAGGAGTGCCAGAAGCACCCTGCCAATCATGTTTCCTATCACTTTTCCAGACCGGCCCCTTTTTTGTTTATAAGGAGCAGGAACCTGCTGTTTGTTGGAATTTCTATGTATTACCATCATTCCACCTCTTTTCTCACGGGCGGTCTGGTGTCAAAGGCATGGAACAGGTCTTCAAAGATAGGGTGGAACTGTATCACCCCCACACGCCCGTACAAATCACTGATAAGGCACTGTCCGTTTTCCAAGTCACGGAGCCGCTTCTGGTTGTTTTCATCTTCGGAATCCACCCCGAAAAAGGCAAGGGTCTTCCTGATTTCGTTGATGTCCGTGGAACGGAACGCAAACTTCAAGCCCAGGTTGTTTTTCAGTTTTTTCATCCAGCAAATCGTCCGTGTTCTGGGTCACAAAGTAAACGCCTGCGTTCATGGCACGTCCGGCACGGACCAGCTTCATGGAAAGGGTCTTGCCCTGTGCTACCTGCAAGAAGCTCCATGCTTCATCCAAATCCACAATCTTAAACACGCTGCGGTCGGTATGGATGAAGTCGAGGGCAAAGGTGCTGATTACAATGAGCATTGCCACGGAAAGCAGCTCCATTGTGGTGTATTCTTCAAACGAGGTTTCCTTATCCGGCAGCACCAAATCCGCCACCTGAATGATGTTGAGCTGCTTTTCAAGGCTGATGGACTGTGTGACATCCCCATCCGAAAAGAGCAGGTGTGCAAAGTCATAGTCCGTAAAGGATTCGATATGGTCGGCTATGCTGGTGCTGATGGTGGTCCCCTCCGCCCGTAGTTCCTCAATCACCTTGAAAAGCCCCCGTTCCTCACTGTTTGTCACCGCCCGGATGGCTTTCCGAAGAACAGGGAACTTCTCCCCGTCACGGCTGGAAATGCCCGTTAAAAAAGTCAGGATGTCGATTGCCAGTGATTCGGAATCCTTTGGGTTCTCCATAATCACATACGGGTCAAGTAAGCCCCTGTTTTGTTCCTCCGAAGTCAGGTTTACGATATTGATTTCATGGGCGATTTCCGGCAGGGTTTCTTTCCACTGTCCCCGTTCCGCTTTCGGGTCAACAATGAGTGCCTGTGCCCCAAATAAAACGGAATAATAAACAATCATGTTGTTGCTGAATGATTTTCCACCGCCGAGGGAGCCGACAAAAGCGGCAGCAAGGGCGTTGGTGACGGAGCCTTTCACTCCTTGACTGGCAAGGGCAGGCTTTAAGTACACGTTTCTTCCTGTATCAAGGCTGTACCCGATATAAATACCCTCCGGTTCCCCTAACATCTGAGTTGCCCCGAAGCCAAGACCAGCGAGGAAGTCGCTGGTGACATACTGGATGTAATCGTTCAGATACCGTTTGCTGGCAGGGAGAAATTCCCCATGCAGCCCCAGCATATCCCCAAAGGGGCGGACCAGCTTCACGTTCAAATCGTCATAAAAATCTTTCACCTCATTGCAGCGGCGTTTCAGTTCCTCCAAGTCGGGAGCCGTCACACGCACCACATAGGACAGCTTATACATGGATTCCTTGCTCTGGTCTAAGGTGGATTCCAGCTCATTTACGCTGTCCAGAGCGTCCACCACGTTTGTACTGGTTTCACTGTCATTCTGCCATGCGTGGTTGTCCAAATCTTTCAGCTCTTTTTTCTTGTTCCGCACCGTGGAGAGGGCTTTCCGGTTTGTCACAATCTCCACATTCATAGAGGTATCAATGGGAAAGGTGAATTGCTGCTGTTGATAGTAAAAGATTTCCGAGGATGGGAAGTCCAGTTCCCCCACAATACTGTTGATGGTAAAGTAGGCGGCATAGACCGTCCCGTCTTCCTGTTGGATTTTCAGATACCGCTGGTTTTCCTCTATCAGACAACGGGTGGGTTTGATGAGGTCATAGTATTTCACCAGCGTTTCCTCCTGAAACCGTTTCTTCGGAAGATAATACTCATAATCTTCGTAGGCGGTTCCGGTCTGCCCGTATAAATGTTCAATCAGATAGCCAAAATCGTCCTTGTTAAGCCGCCGGACTTTGAAGCGGCGTGAGATTTTATTCTCTAACAGTTTTTCCATCTTCTGAAACCGCCAGATTTCCTCATTGCTCATGGAAACAAAATCCCCCATGAGTTTGTGGTTGACTTCATGGAGGAAATCGGAAACAGCAGTCTTTGCTTCCCTGCGAAACTGCTTCATGGTGACTTCCTGCTCATTGACAAGCAGCTTAAAGCCGATAAAAAAGCGGTAGTCCACCTGATTTTCCCCTATCATGGAAATCAGGGCTTCGGTCTGTGCGTCAATCTTTGCACAGGCAACGTCCTTTAACTTGCCCGTCACTTCCTGTTTGGAGCGTTCCTGTGCCGCCCGTATGCTGGATTCGGTGCTGATTTGCAGGGCGTGAATCTTCCCGTCCCTGTTCTGGGCGATAAGCTGCCGAAAGGAATCGTGTACCTGATATTTCTGTTCGGGGCTTAAAAAGGAATAGTTGTAGGGAAGCAGCTCATAGTAAGCAAAGCACTCCCCGTCATGGTTGAATACAAGGTTATTTTCGATATACTTAATCGGATATGCCATAAATATCACTCCTTGCTGCCGTGATGGGCTGTGCCGGATATTCCTTTTCCAGCTTCACGGGCTTTCCTGCATAGGTCAGTTTCGGGCGTACCAGATATGCCAGTACGGATTTCAGGAAGCCGTAAGGCTTCTTCCCGTCAAAGGTCTTCTGGCACATGAACCAAGTGAGGGCAAAGGGTACGCCGAAGTATTTTAAAAATGCTCCGTCAATGAACGAAAGGGGAGGGAGGTTCCCCAAGAGCATAACCGCAAACACCGATATCACGAACCACGCCATCTGTGTGAACGTGATGGGGAATGGAAGCTTAAAATCATTGATGGAATAGAGTGTCTTTTCCACCGACCAGATACTGGTATAACTTCGTATTTTCTTCATGTTGTCTGTCCTTTCTAAAAGATGGGGCAGCAAAAGCCGCCCCTGAATAAAAAAGCCGCCTGCACTTCCCAAAGGAGATACAGACGGGTTTACCGTAAGATTTCATATACGCCGTGGTTTGTGACAACAAAGGTTCCCTCCAATTCCATGTCACGCCCATAGGCTTCATAGTCGATATAGTTTTGTAAGTGTGCCGGAAGTTCCCCAAGCTGTCCGCTTTCTTCCAGATAGTAGCGAGCCACATCTGCCATATCATCACAGCCGAAATGGCAGATAATATCGTCCTCATGCTCACAGAGTTCTTCGATACTGCCAAAATAGGATTGCAATGCTGATAGTTCTTCCTGAATGTACTCCGGTAAGTCCTCCACCATCTCACACAGACGGTTGACTTCCTCAACAGGGGTGTATTCGTCAATCTCAAAGGGTAGCTCATAATCATGGATGGCGTATTCCTCATATTCATCATTCAAGCCGATACGTTCTTTGACTTCCTCAAAATCCACAGGCGGCGTGAACCATGCCCCTACCAGTTCTCCCTCATTGTATTTGCCTAAGTTGGTAATGTAAATCCGCATTTCTTCCAAGTTCTTCCACCTCCCTTTAGCGGTAAGAAAAGATACCATTGTCCGTAAACAGGTAGTTTTCGCTGGTTTCCAGTTTCCGACCAATGGCAGCGTAGTCGATATGGTTCATCAGGTCTGGATGTACTTCCCCAAATATCTGCGTTTCCTGCACTAGATAACGGGCGAGGGATTCCCCGTCCTGCACCGGATAACAGCGTATCTGGTCTTTGTTATCGATAAATTCTGTAAAGCTATGAAACCACCGCTTTAAGGATGTAGATTCTCATTTCCTCAATTGGTAACACGTCCTTTCTTAGAATAGAGAAATGGCAACTAACTTTGATTGTCAGTTGCCATTTCTCTAATAAAATATTCGCTTTAATTCTTCATCACTATTGATTTTTTTAATTACCCAAGGTTGTAAAAAATAGTTGATTTGTGGGTCTAACATACTTACTAAATGGGTCTGTCCGGCAGGGGTTAATATTTGTAAATGTTGAAGTTCTATTACTAATCCATTGTTCATTGGTAATGGTAGTGTGTGAGTTGGTTCACGTAAAAACTCCCGAATGATTGCTACCTGCTCTGGTGTCATATTTTTCAAATATTTAATCTGAGCAGTTCCTAATTTTTTAGAAGCATACTTGTCATAAAAGAAATGAAAAATTTTAGATAGTAATAAAACTATTAGTAAGGCTGTGGAAATCACAAAAACAATGCCTATTGTAAAACCATATTTTTCTCGAAAATTTATAATATAAAACTTTTGAGCTAACTTTTGAGGTAATAATAATAATGTACCACTGGCAATAGATAAAGCTCCTAAAATGTTCGGCGGTAATTTCAAAAAATCAATAAAATCCTTCATGTATTTCCTCCACTTTCAATTATTATCAAAGAAATTATACCACCATTCTTAGTTTATCTCAATTATCATACACCATCGTATTACATCTTCTTTCTTTTGGGGAGTTACGCTCCCCAAAGCCCCTAATGGACTTCCGCCATGAAGCAATCAGAGCTTGCTCCATAACGGAAGTGTAAAGTAGGTTTCCTATGCACCGATAATCTTATTGAACAGTTCCAGTAAGATGTCCTTTACGCCGTCAGCGTTGAAGACCAGACCAACCGCCACAAGGGAAACCACCAGAAAACCGATAAGTTTGGAAAATTCCCTCTTAAATCCAAGGTATAGTCCAATCACCACGATTGCCAGCAGCACAAGGGACTGGGCGTTGGATAAAAACCAGTTATAAAGATTTTGTCCGAAATTCATAAAAAGCTCCTTTCTTTCCTGTAAGATTTCTTAGATTTTCAAAATTGCCGCCGTTAAAGCACCACCTCCTTTGCAGCGGCGGCTTGCTGCTTTAGGATTTTTTCATGCTTCTCCGTCAGCTTTGCATGAGTGATGATGTCATGGACAAGCTGGGTGTGGTTCATCTTATCCAGACGGAGAGCCAGCTTTAATGTAGGTGCTACCTGATGGGAGAGCCAGTGCAGGGTGCGTTCAAAGGAATAAGGTTCCGGTTTCGTTGTCAGTTTCAGGCTTCCCCTGTGTTCCCCCATAAACCACGCCCATTCCTCATTGATACGCCAGTCCGAACGGGGCTTCGTATCGTCCCTGTCTACGAACCGGACATAGCGGTTGATGATTTGAAAAGCTGTCCGTTCTGGATTGTCATGTTCTAACAGGTCACGGATGGCGTAAAAGGCACGCTCATTTTTCAGCCGGATTTCAAAGCGGTTCTTTACCTCTGCGTCCTCAATAGGGATGTCATGTTTCTTGTACTGCTCATAGTCCTTTTCGTAAATGCAGAAGTACACTTCACTTTGGAGGGAGCCGATATACAGGGTGTTCCCCATACATTCTTTTTCCTCACGCCGTACCAGTTCGCCGCTGCGGTAGTTTTTGAAGCTGCGAAAGACCGAGATACATTCCTCATTCCGGCACTTCTCCGTCAGATGGGGAATGTTCAGGATTCCCGTCTTATCATTGATGGCGAGGTCAAGCCGTTTCATTACGCCGTCCTCCATGAGAACATCCATGAAAAATTCATACCAGCTCCGTTCCTGTGCCAACAGGTAGCTTTCAAACTGACGGCAGCCACGCCCTTTCAGTTCCAGCAGCACCCCTTTTTCCAGTTCCGGCGATACCAGAACGAAAATGTCCCCCAGATAGTAATGCTCCGTGTAAGAGTAGAAGCCGTAGTCTTCATGGATAAAGTAGGGGAGTTTTAGCCGCAGTACGTCTTCCACGATATGCTTCACATCCATAGTGGGAAAGCGAATCCGCACATAGTCAAAGAGCATTTCTAGGGGAGCATCTGGATTGAAGCGTTCCAGAGCTTCCGAGATGGATTCCTGCAATGCTTCGGATGGGTGAGCCTTGCCTGTTTCAATGTCGCTCAGGTACGGACGGGTGATTCCGGTAGCTAGGGCAAGTTTCTGTTGTGAGATACCGTAAGCTGCCCGTTTCTCCCTGATGTGCCGTACCCATGTTTCTTCATTCAGTGAAAATTCCTCCTGTCTAAAAAAGCGTATGTCAACTTTCAAAGCCTTGCTGACACACGCCGGATATGGGAAAATCCCTTGTGTACCGTGGGATTCTGCCCTGTTGCTTGGTTGTTGCCTGTCGATTTGTACCCCTCTGTTAGATACGAGGGGTTCCTGCTGGCGTGCCTTGCGGCACACCAGCTACAGCAGGTCAGTCCGTTTCTGCGGCTTTCGCTTCGCACGCCGCCTGCACTCCCTGCCTGCTGTCTATGAGCTTTTTTATTTCTTTGAGGAAATCGTGTCCTTTTGGCACAAGGGGCGTGTAAAACTCTGAGATAACGCTGGTTCCCACATCCACATAGCCACGCCCTTTTATCTGCTTTAGGAAGAAATCCTTTGTGGTTTCCCCGAACATCATCCCATAGCCCATTTCCGACATCCGCCCCAGAGCCACACGGAAATTGAACTGGTCACGGATTCCGTCGCCCAGATATTTTGCGTCCGGACGCTGGCAGGCGAGAATCAGGAAAAATCCAGCCTGCCGCCCAAGCATAACGATTTGTTTTAACTTGTTGAGGACAGCAGCGTTTTCCTTTGTGCCGAGCATTTCCATAAATGCCACATATTCATCAAAGATAAGGAAATTTGCCGGAAGCCCCAAGTAAGCATAGTTTTCCCCTGTCCGGTAATTCTCCATGAGCTTCATGTCTTCGCTGCGTTTCATCATTTCCTCATAGAAACGGTCAATGCAGGCGAGCATATCTTCCTTTTTGTAGTACACATCCGGCATAACCGCCTTTAAATCCGCAAGGTCGGCGTTCTTTGGGTCTAACACGGACAGGACAGCGTTAGTGCGGAGCAGGGCTTCAATGAGGGTTAGGATGAAGTAGGTCTTTCCGCTGCCGGTTCCTCCGGCAATGAGCATATGGGGGAGCTTGTCATATTCCCACCAGACATTTTCCATGAGCCGGAGCCTGCCGTCCTTTGTCTGTACGTCTTCAATGGAGATACGGTTGGCAACGGTATCATAGAGCAGGGTGTACTCCACATAGGAATCCTTTAGTTCCTTATCCGTCAGCTCACAGTACAAGCCGCTTTCCAGCTTTCTCTCCAAGTTTAAGAGCTGTTCCTGATATTTCCCCAAGGTGATTTCTACACGGATATGGAGCAATCCTTGTTTCATCCGGTAGTAGATTTTGGGAAAGTAAGTGATGGTTTCTTTGGAACGGCTGGAAGACAAGTCCTTGAAAAAAGCGTCTTCCTTTCTCTGTTCCGATTCATACCACTTGTTTTCCAACACCATTCTTGCCAGCTTTTGACGGTGGATGAGCTGCTTTACCTCATCCCTGCGGTATCGCCAGAGTAGAAGAACCGCTGCAAGACACACCAGCCCTGCCACGCCCATGCTGAATAACAGGTAAGGGATATTTACATCCTGTACTATCTGGGAAAGGGACACTTCCTGCCAGTTGGTTCCGGCAATTTGCCGGATATGAAACAGCAGGATAACCAGCAGGAAGATAGGGAACAGGGCAGCAAGGGCAGTATGGAACACAAGGTCTTTATCCGTGGGACGGATACGTTTTCCACGGGGGAAAAGCTGCTTCATGGGAACAATCCTCCTTTCGTTTTCTTCTTATGTTCCTATTATTTTACAGGGGGAGAGTCTTTCTTCGGCGGCTGCGGATTCATGGCAGCCCCTTTTTTCAGGACAATATCATCCGCCTTGATGTACCAGTCCACCTCTGCCCCCTGAAAGGTAGCCGTTGCCACGGTATCTGCCACAGGATGGATGATTTCCACCTCTGCATTGTAAGCAAATTCCTTTAATGGCACGCTGGCAGGAATGGAAACCTGAATCATACGCCCCTGTCCTCTGGATTTTAGGTCATAGGTACGCTCCTTGATTTCTTCTGATACCAAGCCGTCTTCATTCTGGAGGTGAACCTCACGGCGAAGGGCAGAAAACTTCAATGCCCCGAATGTTGCTTCCTTGTCAATCACGATTCCGTTTGCTAATCTCATAGTCTGATGTCCTCCTTTTCCTTACGCTTTTACCATATCGTCAGCGTGCAAAATGTAGTTGGTAAATCCCCTTGTGCCGATTTTATATCCCTCTGCGGTGATACGGGGATTGACCAGCTTCACATGTTCCTCAAAATCAAAATGTTTCTCTCCGGCTTCGGCAGGGAGAATAACCACAATATCATCCGCCCTTTGTATGTCTGAATACAGATTGAAGCTGCGGGAGAGTACCACCATGCGTCCGTTGATTCTTCTCTGCTCTGTTTTGTCTTCTCCGGCAAATTCCAAGTTGCCGAATGTCTTTTCCATGTTGGGGATAACGAATTTTAATTCCATATAGATGTACCTGTCCTTTCTGAATGTGGTGTCTGATGGTTGGTTTCGGGTGCTGGTCTGGAAACGGAGGGGAACGCTCCGGCGGTGGTGATTTCTTCGTAGTATCACATCCTTTCTGGTTTTAGGGTAAAAAAATTAGACGCTCAGTTTTGAACGCCTTTGTGGAATGGTAGAAATATTTACGGTGATTGCAAATAGTATTTTTCCATGTTATCATAATTGTAGATTAAGCGGTAAACGATAGGAGTGATGTGTTTTGAATAATATTAAAGATTACAGGGAAAATGAATTAAAACAATATGTAATTGCAACATCATTGCTATTTTTACTTCTTCATGGATTTATAGATTTTTCCAATCCACAAAATATTGATTATATAAAAGGAATTGTTTCTTTTATAGGAACTTCAATATTAACATCTGTAATATATATCTTTACGCTTGTTATTGATGGAGTTATGGATGATAAATTGAAAAATGTAATAGTCATTT
>ENA-OQCB01000882-OQCB01000882.1-human-gut-metagenome-genome-assembly--contig:-NODE-882-length-12911-cov-3.746793_pt1 | contig 12911 bp, 14 predicted proteins | sample MGYA00242493_ERZ504568 | MGnify/ENA primary metagenome ERZ504568 (study PRJEB26092, sample SAMD00036229) | human gut metagenome | host: Homo sapiens | study: EMG produced TPA metagenomics assembly of...
AAATAATCTGACCTTCGGTAATATATCCTGTTAAGTCAGGAATTGGATGAGTTTTATCATCCTCAGGCATGGTCAGAATTGGTATCATGGTAATACTTCCCTTTTTGCCTTTCTGACGTCCGGCTCTTTCATACATCGTTGCAAGGTCGGTATACATGTAACCAGGATAACCTCTACGTCCCGGTACTTCCTTACGGGCTGCGGATACCTCACGAAGGGCATCTGCATAGTTTGTGATATCGGTTAAAATAACCAATACGTGCATATCTTTTTCAAATGCAAGATATTCTGCTGCTGTCAGCGCCATTTTCGGTGTTGCAATACGCTCAACAGCCGGGTCATTTGCCAGATTGATAAATAATACCGTTCTGTCAATAGCGCCTGTTTCTTTAAAACTCTCTGTAAAGAAGTTCGCTTCCTCGAAAGTGATACCCATAGCCGCAAATACAACGGCAAAGTTCTCTCCTGAACCACGTACCTTTGCCTGTCTTGCAATCTGAGCTGCAAGCTGTGCATGAGGCAGACCGGATGCGGAGAAGATAGGAAGCTTCTGTCCACGAACCAGTGTGTTCAAACCATCAATGGCAGAAACACCTGTCTGAATAAATTCTTCCGGATAGCTTCTTGCAGCCGGGTTCATAGGAAGACCATTGATATCCATTCTGGCATCCGGCAAAATTTCCGGACCGTCATCAATCGGGCGCCCCAGACCGTCAAAGACACGTCCCAGCATGTCTTCAGATACACCAAGCTCCATACTTCTTCCTAAGAAACGAACCTTGCTGTTTGAGAGGTTAATACCTGTGGAGCTTTCAAAAAGCTGTACCAGAGCATTACTTCCGTCAATTTCAAGTACACGGCAGCGGCGTGTTTCGCCATTTGCCAATTCAATTTCACCCAGTTCATCAAAATGAACGTTTTCAACGCCACGAACCAACATAAGAGGTCCGGCAACTTCCTGTATTGTTCTATATTCCTTTGGCATTAGAAGTCCTCCTTCCCTGTTATATTGGAAATTTCTTTTGCAAGCTGTTCTAATACAGCTTTATATTCTTCATCCAAATTTTCTTCTAACACATATTTAAAACGTCCGATTTTCTCACGAACATCAAGTTTTACTAAATCCTGAATATTTGCGCCTTTTTCCAGAGCATCCACACCCTGCTCATAGTATGCAACTACCAGCTTCATTAACAAATACTGTTTTTTCAGAGAGCTGTAAGTGTCCACTTCATGGAAAGAGTTCTGGTGCAAAAAGTCCTCACGGATAGAGCGTGCTGCTTCCATTTTCAGACGGTCGCCTGCTGATAAAGCATCCATACCAACCATCTTAACAATTTCTTCCAGCTCTGCTTCGTCCTGTAAAAGACTCATCATTTTCTGACGACCTGTCATCCAATCCGGTGCAACTTTCTCGTTAAACCATTTTTCCATATTGTCAAGATATAAGGAGTAGCTGGTAAGCCAGTTAATTGCAGGGAAATGTCTCTTGTATGCAAGAGAAGAGTCCAAGCCCCAGAATACCTTTACAATACGAAGAGTTGCCTGAGATACCGGCTCAGAAATATCACCACCCGGAGGAGATACTGCACCGATTACAGACAATGCTCCCTCTCTCTTATCTTTTCCAAGAGAAATTACATGTCCTGCTCTTTCATAGAACTGTGCCAGACGAGAACCGAGGTATGCAGGATATCCTTCTTCACCCGGCATTTCCTCCAGACGTCCTGACATCTCTCGAAGAGCCTCCGCCCAACGGGAAGTGGAGTCTGCCATAAGTGCAACAGAATAACCCATATCACGGAAATATTCTGCAATGGTAATACCTGTGTAAATAGATGCTTCACGGGCAGCAACCGGCATATCGGAGGTATTGGCAATCAATACCGTTCTTTCCATCAAGGACTGTCCTGTTTTCGGGTCTTTCAGTTCAGGGAACTCATTTAATACGTCTGTCATCTCGTTTCCACGTTCACCGCAGCCGATATAAACCACGATGTCCGCCTCTGCCCATTTTGCCAGCTGATGCTGAATAACTGTTTTTCCGCTTCCGAAAGGTCCCGGAACAGCGGCAACACCACCCTTTGCAATAGGGAAGAAGGTATCAACTACACGTTGTCCTGTTACAAGAGGCATTTCCGGAGGAAGCTTTTTCAGATATGGACGACCTCTACGAACCGGCCATTTCTGCATCATAGTCAGCTCTTTGTCACCCTGCTCTGTTGTAATCACAGCTACAACATCCTCAACGGTAAATTCTCCTGCTTTAATTTCTTTTACAGTACCGCTCATGCCATAAGGCACCATAATTTTATGGTTTACTACGATGGTTTCCTGAACAGTACCGATAATGTCACCATTTTCTACATGGTCTCCTGCTTTTACTGTGGGAACAAAATTCCATTTTAAATTTCTCTTTAAGGAAGGAACTTCCACACCTCTTTTTAAGTTTGTTCCACAAACCTTCATAATATCATCCAGAGGACGCTGAATACCGTCATAAATACTGGTAATCAAACCAGGTCCTAATTCAACAGACAGCGGAGCTTCTGTGGACTCTACCGGTTCTCCCGGACCAAGACCTGAAGTTTCCTCATATACCTGAATGGATGCTTCATCTCCATGCATTTCAATGATTTCACCAATCAAACGCTGATTACTAACACGAACAACGTCAAACATATTTGCATCACGCATGCCCTCTGCAATAACCAGCGGACCTGCTACTTTTTTAATTATACCTTTGCTCATGGCCACGCATCACCTGCTTTCTAATTATTACTGAATAGAATATCAGAGCCTACTGCCTGTTCTACTGAATTTTTCACGCCCTGCACACCGTCTCCGGTATTTCCTGACACGCCGGGGATTTGAATAATCGCCGGTAAAATTCTCTCCTGATATTTTTCTATTACATTTTTGCACTCAGCCGCCAAGGCTTCTGTAATATAAATAATCCCATATTCCTGACTGGCAAGTGCCTCTATTTTTTCTTCTGCCTCTTTACGGTCGGCCACAGGGAATGTATCAAGGCCCAGTGTAGCAAATCCGTATATACTGTCATAGTCGCCCACAACTGCAATCTTATACATACATCTCCCTTACCCTTTCCCGGATTGACTCCTCAGAAAAACCATTTTGTTTTCCTGAGAGAATAATTCTCACCGTTTTATTTCATTTTCCCTTGCCAGCACATAAGCTACCAAAGGTCCTACTGAAAATGACTCATATTTCTGCGGCTGCATTGCCTGCATCATACGATTGTCACACCATCTTTCAAATGCGGAGGAAGACTCTGCAATCGCCTGCCCTCCTTCTGCATAAGCAGTGCCGGATAAATATTCCGTAACTGCCTCCATACCTGCTGCTGCCGCTTTTGACAACTGTTCTACATTTATGGATTTACACGGAGCCATTGCACGTTTCATAAATTCAATGGTCTTTGCGGTCTTCTGTGAGCGCACTGCAATTTTAATATCTGCAATAGCAACAACAGACTCGGCATATTCCTTGATAATGCTGTCTTTCGCTGCCTCACCGGCTGCATAGATTGCATCCAATGCCGCCCTGTCGATAATCACATCGCACAACTGCCCATCTCCTGTATGCAGCAAGGTTTCATAAGCTTCTCTTGCCGCACCTGACATGTTTTCCGGAAATCTGGAAAATTCTTTATTTTTAATAATCTCCAACATCTCCTTAGGACTAATCTGCGTATCTTCATAATAAATATTCAGATTTTGATTATCCTTTCCGGAGCAGGCATCTTTAATCGCTGCTTTCAGATTGTGAAAGAGATTTGGATAGGAAAGCACGTCAAAAACAGACATATCTACCCCTAAATCCTTCATGGTCTCCCATATTTTTTCTGTCTCTCTTTCTAAAATTGCCTCTGCACTTCCTGCCGTATCATTATCTCCCCAGCCCTTTTCCTGTAAAATCTGAATACATTGTTCCTCTGTTTCACAGGCAAGCAACTGGTCTATAATCTGGGAAGTAAATAATGATGTCTCCAGCGCACGTATTCGCGCAACCGCATAGGTATACTTTGTGTCAAACAAATCAATTCCTCCTTTTTGCGGTTATGCTATGAAAATAATAAACTATGAACCTTATCAGAAAGCTCATCCTTCTGAGAATGAAACATTGCCTTAAATGTACAATTCTCCTCAATGCCTCCATATACAAGAACAAAGCCGCCTTTTACATTTCTGGTTTCCTTGGAAATAGTAAGCGCTCCGCCCTTTTCCTTTGCAATGCCTTTGATTTCTTCTTCAAAGCCCGGTGTCATCTTTTCCAAATCTTCCTTTGAGAAGCAGATTTCTCCTTCTTCCGGAAGAACATATTTATAGAGCATTTTTCGAAGCATTCCAAAAATATGTGGTTTCGTCTGCGCTTACTAAGGTTTCATAAGCCTTTTCAAGCACTTCTGAAATAATTTCCTGTTTTGCCTCTAAAAGAGCTTTTCTTCTCTGCAACGCACAGGAAGACTCTGAGCGTTCTGCAAGATTTTTTACTTCTTCCTCTGCATTTTGAGAAATACGGCTGCACTCTGCCTCTGCTCTCTTCTTCGCTTGGGCAAGGATTTCATCCGCCTCTTTTCTCGTATCTTCGAGAATTTTCTCTGCACAGGTATGGGCTTCTTCAAGAATCTGGCTTTTCATTTTTTCTAATCCAGTCATTCTTCGCTCTCCTTTACTTATTCCATCTTTTTCAAAACTGCCCTGCTCTTTAGAACTGAAGGTTTGTTACAGACAGAATAGAAATAAGAAGCGCTAAAATCGCATAAGTTTCAACCATTGCCGGGAAAAGCATTGCTTTACCGAACTGTTCCGGTTTCTTTGCAACAATTCCGATAGCTGCTGCGGAAGTCATTCCCTGATATTTACCGGAAATCAAACCAACAATACCGATAGGAAGACATGCTGCTAATACCAATAATCCCTGCTGAGGTGTCAGTTCAAGCATTCCGCCGCCTAATAATCCGATTTTTGATAAAGTGATAAATCCAACCAGCAAACCGTAGATACCCTGTGTACCCGGAAGCAGCTGCATAATCAATACTTTTGCAAATTTGGAAGGGTCTTCAGAAACAACTCCTGAGGCAGCCTGACCTGCAATACCAACACCGATTGCAGAACCTGCACCTGATAAAAATACTGCTACTGCTGCACCTAATAATGCGTAAACAATTCCTAAATGACTCATAAATACGTTTCCTCCTTAACATCTACATATTTTGTACTAGACTTAAATGGGTTGAAAGGTTTTCCTCCACCCTCATAAAATTTGCCGAAAAACTCAACAAACTGAAGACGGTTTGTATGAACATAAGCTCCCAGCACATTGATTGCCATGTTAAACGCATGACCAAATACAAATACTACAAGAAATACAATCGCACCAAAGATGCCGTCTCCTGCCATACTTCCCATCTGGTTAATAACAGATGCAATAACTCCCGTTGCCAGTCCCAGAGCTAAAAGTCTGGAATAAGATAATACATCACTGAGCCATCCCGTTACGTTATATACATCATACAAGCCCAATGCCAGACGAAGCCCCGGATTTTTATTGGCACGTCCTGACATGAGAATAATACCTACTACACCTACAATAGAAAGAACCTTTCCTGTTCCCGCTACTGCCGGTGGGAAAATACTTGGGTCAATTTGTGCAATGGATGCAAAGATTTCGCTTGGAAGCAGCATCAGCAGCAAACCAATTAAAAATACGTACCAAAGCACAACATCACAGAAGAAATCCAACACTTTCTTATCCTTTAACAGCATATACCCCTTAATGCCCAAACCGGTAAACAGGTGAATAACACCAAATGCCATAGAATAAATAAGCATTTTCATAGGGTCATTCAAAGGTACAAACCAAAGAGCCTTTACAAGTCCGCCCTCCGGAACCTCTACGTGGAAAAAGGTTCGTGCCACTACATCAATGGCATCTCCGAAATATCCTCCAAAGAGAACACCCCATACCAATGTAGAAATACCGCAGTACATAAACATTTTAATGGCCTTCTTTAAAGACTGCTCCATTCTCGGGAATTTCTTCAGTACAAAGAAACAACCGAGGAAAATAATGAGTCCATACGCTGCATCGGATAACATTAATCCAAATAAAAACACGTAGAAGAAGGACATGATTGTTGTTGGGTCAATCTCGCCTTTCTTTGGCAATCCATAGGACTCCAAAACTCCTTCTACCGACTCTGAAAATCCATTGTTGCTAAGAAGAACCGGGCCTTCCTCATCCTCTGCCAGCTCCTCCACATCCATACTCAAGGTATACTTTTCATTTAGCGCCTTTTCTAATGCGGGAACTGCTTTTTCCGGTACATAACCGCTTATCATGAAAGTCTTCTTAGATTGCGGAAGCTGTCCCAGTACCTCGTACTTTTCAGCTCTGGCACGGAAATAATCAGATGCCAGCCTGATATTCATTCTTTCAGACTGCTGTTTTCTAATATTTTCCTGACAATCTAAAATTTCTTTCTGTAAATCTCTAATCTGCATTTCCAGCTTTTCTTTCTCTTGTGCAGGCGTCTGTGTCACAGGCTGTGACGGTCTGGCAAAACCGTTCTGCCTGAAAACCTCTTCGACCTTTCCCGCATCCTTTTTCATACACAGCACTGCAATATAAACTGCGTCCTGTCCAGAAGAAAGAACAGTAATATCTACTCCGGAAATTTCCGGTGCATTTTCTGCAATCAGACTATACATTCCGTCTAAAGTCATCTGTCCGGGCATTGTTCCGACCAGAAGCTCTGTGCTCTTTGTCCCTTTCCATGTCATGGGAACATCCAGCATCATCCACGGAATAAGCATTTCTATCTGATTTTCAAATTTTTGAATATTGGCACGGTACTCTGCAATCTTTTTCTGATTGCCGATGATATCCGAAACAATATCCATAATTTGCTCCTTATGTTCTGCCACTGTCTCAAGCTCCCGCCGCTCTATCAGCTTTTTGCCTTCCAGACCGGAGAACATAGACACCTTTTCCGGCACGTATTCCTGAAGAATATCCAAAGCCATATCCGCTAAAGAAGCGTTTTTTTCAAATTTACTTCTCTCATTCTGTGTATTCATTCGCTCAAAACCTGAGTCATCATCCAGAACCTTGGAAATCTCCATAACGCCCATGGACTGAATTTTTTCCAGAATTGCTTTCCTGTCCTTCTTCAGTGCGCAGATACTTACCTTTTGCATCTGCAATACTGCCATATCCGCATTCCTCCTTTTTCGTAGTTCTACTTTGCAGTACGCCTATACCAAGCTCTCAATAATTGCGTCTACTGCTTCTTTTTCTCGAGATTTTGCAGTTTCCTTAATTTCTGCAATCTCTTTGCCGACATCCTTTAACGCCTCCTCGAGAGTCTTCTTGCCGGCATCCTGCGCAGCCCGGCACGCTTTCTTCGCTGCCTCCTGCGCCTGTTCAATCATTCCGGACTCCAGGTTTTCCGCTTCTTTTTTTGCATTTTCAAGAAGCTTTTCACTCTGGCTCTTGGCTTCAGCAATGATATCATCCGCTTTTTGCTCTGTTTCCCGGATTTCTTTGATTGTTTTTTCTACCACAGTATCACCACCTTCACATAACTTGATATTACTATGAATTATACATTTTGTCAATTTATTAACGTATTATTCTTGCTACTTTCACGAAATTCCTGCACTTTTATCGATTTTTCAAGGCAACAAAAGGGAAACTGCACAATTTTGCGCATTTCCCCTTTTTATCCTTTGTGTATTTTATCTAATTATCACAGTATTAAGCTGTTTTTTTCATTTGTTTTCACATTAACACTTTACTCGTATAAATAATTAGCGTATTCTGATAATTCAATGCTGTTCCCATCAATCCACTGATATCCGCAATTAATAAAGGTGTCATTTTCCAACTCTAAATCTGCACGCATTGCAGCTACAACAGTCGCATACCCCATGCCATAGGAATTCTGTACAAAAGTTCCGATTTCTGTTCCTTTCTTCACTGCGTCAATCTGTTTCTTTCCCGCATCAATACCCAGCACCGCAATTTCTCTGCCCGATGCACTCACTGCATCTAAAACAGCATTTGTGGCATGCTCATTTGTTCCAAAGTAACCTTTTACATCCGGATACAGCTTTAACACAGCCTCTGCCATTTCCGTCATACTCGTTTCCGGATTTTCATGAGAGATATTTACAATTTCAATTTCCGGATAATTATTTGCAATGGTTTCTGTAAATCCGATTTCTCTGTCTCTGCTTGTCTGAGATGCAGCAACATGTGTCATCACCGCAACCTGTCCCTGACCTCCAATGGCTTCTGCCAGCTTGTTTGCAGCCTCTGCTCCCATTGAATAATTATCTGTTGCGCATACGGAGTTGACTAAACTGCTTTGCACCCCTGAGTCCAGAACAACAACAGGAATATCATTTTCTGCCGCTGCTTCTAACTGTGCTTCACAGGACTCCATATCAATAGCCGCCAGACAAAGGACAGCAGGATTTTCAGAAAGCACCGCATCAATAATATTAATCTGGCTTTCTACATCCGTTTCCTCTGAAGGACCTTCAAAAGAAATTTTGATTTTATCTTCACCTTTATATCCCATTTTTTGGTTTAAATCTTTTACCGCATCATCCATACCTCTTTTTACACTTGCCCAGAAGCTGGATTTTGTATTCTTTACCACCACCGCAATATAACTGCCCGGTTCAGGATTTAACTCCTCCAAAGAAGTATAATCCCTTGTTCCTGCCTGCTCCTTCAAAACCTGCATGGTTAAATCATTTGCCATATTCTTTTCTTCTTCCGGCTCTTTTGAAGGCTCTTTCTCCTCCTGCGGCTTTTCTGTACTTGTAGTATCGGACTGCTCTTCCGTTTTCTCTGTATGATTTTGGCTTTTATCAGATTTTGGCTTTTCCTTTGAGCCACAGCCACTGATAACTCCTGCTGCCAGCATGCAGCACAGCAAACCCACCAGTACTTTCTTCATAATCTTACCTGCCTTTTACTCATTTTATCTAAAAGTTTTACTACTTTCCCATTATACACGAAAGTTTTTAATAGTCCATACCTTCTATCTTTGTTTATAAAATTTTTCGAAATGCCATAAGCTCTTAATTTTCCTTAAAAGCGGCACATTCCTTCAAAATCACATAAATTAAAAAAGCAGATACAGGTCCCAAAACAAATCCAAAACCACCATACAAAACCACTCCCAAGTAAACCGATACCAGTACCAAAAGCGGCGACACACCGACATGATTTCCGATAAGCCTCGGTTCTAAGAATTGTCGCACTGCCGCAGTCAAAAGATACAGCACAAGCAAGCCGATGCTCATTTTTATTTTCCCCTGAAGGAACATGAGCAGCGCCCCCGGAATAAGAAAAGTTCCTGTTCCCAGCACAGGAAAGGCATCAAACATCCCAATGGCAACACCAAAGCCTACGTAGTGCCTGACCTTCAGCGCCCAAAGTCCGCCCACACACAGCAGGCAAACCACAAAAATAATTTTAAACTGCGCTTTTAAATATGCTTTTATCCCTGCTGCCATTTCCCTGATAATATGAATAAGGTTTCCAAATATTTTCCACTTTTCCAAAGACGCATACACACGCTCCCTTTCCTGCAAAAATAAAATAGCAAACACAATACAAATTGCCAGTATACCGACAAAGCAAACACAGCCTTTTACAGAAACCACCGCCGTATTCATACTGTTCTTCCCCGAAAAAATGCACCGCAAGAAAAGTTCTGCCTGTCTGCTGATATAAAAACAGCTTTTATCCGCAGATATTCCTGTAAGACGCTCTATTCCAAGGCAAAGCTTCCATAAAATATCCTGCGCTTCCTCTTTCAATTCCGGATAATATTGGACACATTCCCCCAGTTTTCCGGTCAGATACTGCAAGGTAAAAAGCACACTCAAAACCGCCAGCAACACGCCCAGAATAATAAAAATCATTCCCAAAGCAGTTTCTGACAGGTGCAGCTTTTTACTCGTCTGCTTTTCACATATCCTCTTTGCCGGTACATGGACTGCTTCCGCCAAAATCCATCCTGAAAAAAAACGGAAGTATAACAGGAAATACATATTTCATTCCCAGAAATACTCCTGCGCTCACTCCCGCTGCAATCCCTGCCTTTTTCCAATTCATAATTTATTCCCCCATACCTTTTATCCTTTACACTTAGTATGGTGAAACAATTCTTTCCTATACTATTGGAAAATTTCCAACCGGCATTACCTGAAATTCCATTTTCTTCCCTTTTGCAGGATGTAAAAAAGACAATTTATATGCACATAAAGAAACACCATGATTTGCATCCTCTTTCGTACATTTCACATTATACTTTGCATCACCGAAAATCGGCAGTCCTGCATGTGCCAGCTGCACTCTAATCTGATGATGACGCCCTGTTTTCAAAGAAACTTCCAAAAGACTTCCCTCTTCTGTTTCTTTCAGAACCTTATAGGAAAGCTCTGCCCGTTTACTGTTTGCCGTTTTCTTTGCAACCACTTTAGACGTATTGGTTCCGCCGTCCTTTTCCAATTCATCAATTAAAGTTTCCTGTTTTTATCCGTATGTCCCTGTGTATATGCCAGATAAGTTTTTCAAATTTTCCCTGCTGCATTTGTTTACTGAGCTTTGCTGCGCTTTCTTTGTCTTTCGCAAACACAAGAACCCCCTGTACCGGCTGGTCCAGTCTGTGGATAACTGCCACATAAGGTTCTTGTCCTTTCTTTGCCAAATAATTTCTCAATGCACATTCCATATCCAGAGTTCCCAACCGTTTGCTCTGAACCGGAAATCCTGCCGGTTTTTGACAAACCAAAATATATTTATCTTCATATAAAACAGTATCTTCTATATTTATAGTATTCATAGCGCCCTCATATATTCCTGTGTTTTTAATTTTTCCAATTATAGCACAAAAATCGAACAACCGCTATATCTAATACTTGGATATAACGGTTGTTCTAATTTTCTTCGTTATTCAATTTTCTTATTCCTTTCTTATTTAAGCTAACCTTTTTCTTTCCCTATTTGTATAAATCCTTTTAAGATTTATTGAAAGTTTATATCAATCTATATATGATAATAAAAAGTTTCTAACAAGTAGTTCGGGCTATTTGCCTTCAAAATATTTCTCTATACATTTCTTTTTAATATAACAACTATTTTTATTTACCAAATACAACAGGCTTATTCAACGAATAGAACTCATCATATTGTTTTTCTTTTTTGCTATACTTTAAAATGATATATAGATACTTTATTCTTTTAAATTATATTTCTTTACATATAATCTAAAACCTTTTTATTACTTTTGTGGTAAATATTCAATATGAGGACATTTTTGATATTTACCTGAAATGCTTTTCCTACTATTATATATTATATTGCTGAGGAAGATTTTTTATTTTCTTATTTCAGGTCTTTCATAGGGATTTATGCCTTACCACTCTCATATTGATAATTGATATTCGCTATTTCCAATGGAATATACCTCCTTATCAATATTTTCAAATAACACCTTTTACATTACTTTTTATCCTTGGTACTGTTATTCTTTTGTACTTTATGGATCTCTCATATGTAGTACGTTTTAACATTACTCTGATTCCTATTATGTATTCTCCATACACTTTAAGGAGATATAATGTTTTATCTTTGTACCTTGTAGCCAACTTCCTAAAAAAGATTTATCTTCTCTATGTTTAAGAATTGGTTATGTAGTAATGTGTTGGTGTTTTCTTTTGATGGTTATATATTACCATGGGTTGTTTTATTTGTCAATATATTTTTTGAAAAAAGTTTTGTTTTTTTATAAGTTATATTTATAACATTATTAAGCTGTAAATTATATATTTTTATATGAATTTACTACACAATTTATGAAAAGCATAATAATTCTGAACATTGAAAATTGCCAAAATAAAACACCGTGCGACACATTATTTTATCCTCCAATCCAGAAATATCTGGTTTTGTCGGATAAATCCTGTGCCGTACGGTATTTATGTTAACCTCTGTAGTAGTTGATCAGACAGCCTTTCAGAATGATCTCTCGTTCATCATCTGTCAGATCACCGATTTTCACTGTGAATTCCCTGCAGGAATCTCCTGCCACGTAAACCTTGATTTCCTCAGCCTTCTCCTCAACAGCTTTTCTGATTCCCGGAAGAAGCAGATAATCGCCTTTTTTAAACGGCAGGCTGCCAGCCGGGACCAGAAGGGGGAGCATACCCCAATTGATCAGGTTGGAACGGTAACGCTTGGTGGCATATTCATTGGCGATATTGGCCCATCCGCCCAGTACCTTCTGGCAGGACGCAGCCTGTTCCCTGGCCGAACCGTCGCCTGGTTTTACGGCATAGATAGTGCTTCCGATACCTGTATTGGAGCTGTCCATGTCAGGGCATACCGTTTTCAGCTTCTCCCATACGGACTTCAGCTCCGGTACAGCTTCCAGCGGACAGTTTCCGGCTTCTCTGGCCTTCTCCGCAGCCTGGATTTCCTTGGCAAGCGGTACATACTCAGGGTCTTTTCTGGAGAGGGTAAATTCGGCAAGTCCCAGAGGATTGGAGCGGAAGGATGATGTTTCACCTGATGGGATCAGCTCATCTGTTGTGGTAACCGGATCATGAATCTCAGAAACCACCTTCAGTACCAGGTTCTCTGTGAGAGCCGGCATTTCAGGCCAGTCCTTGATATTCGGTCCGAACTGTATCTCTGTGTCCGGGTCGGCTTTGCCTTTGCTGTCAAAGACGCGGTTCTCGTAAATCGTTTTGTCAAAGAAATAGCGGGGTTTTGTATATTTAACATCAAAGTCCGCGCCGAGGTCAGATAGCCCTGTTTGCTGCTGTGGCTGCTATGGAACGGGCATCCATCAGTGCAAC
>ENA-OQCB01000884-OQCB01000884.1-human-gut-metagenome-genome-assembly--contig:-NODE-884-length-12885-cov-3.007290_pt1 | contig 12885 bp, 18 predicted proteins | sample MGYA00242493_ERZ504568 | MGnify/ENA primary metagenome ERZ504568 (study PRJEB26092, sample SAMD00036229) | human gut metagenome | host: Homo sapiens | study: EMG produced TPA metagenomics assembly of...
ACATGGTTTGTAGAAGGTGATATTCATGCCTGTTTCGACAGCTTTGATCATCACGTGCTAGTGGATATTCTGAGGAAAGAATCAAGGATGAAAATTTCTTGGCTCTCATTTGGAAAATGTTGAAGGCAGGATACATGGAGCAAAGTGGGTCTGAATAAACTGCACATTCTCGGGGAACTCCTCAGGGTTCGGGGGGTAAGTCCAATATTGGCCAATATATATTTGTCGAAATTGGATGATTTTGCAGAGAACTTAAAGAAAAGCTTCGACAAAGGTAAGTCAAAAGATAACCTGGAGTACCAAAGGGCGGCAAGCAGATTATTCTACATCAGAAGAAGAAACCGAGCAAATTGGGAAAATTGGAATGAACAACAAAGGAAGGAAGCTCTGCGTCTGCAAAAGGACGCCATTAACTACATGCATAGTTTACCAAGCAAGAGAGCAAACAATGAGGAATACAAAAGACTGGTCTACTGTAGATATGCGGATGATTTTCTAATAGGAGTCATAGGTTCATTTGAGGATGCATCTGAAATCAAGGAGAAATTCAGAGTATTTCTCGAGGAAACTCTGCATCTTGAGATGTCCGAAGAAAAGACCAAGATAACACATAGTCAAGATAAAGTAAGATTTCTTGGATATGATATCACCACCGCAAAGAACTCAGCGCTTATGTATGACTCAAAGCATCAACTAAGAAAAACCCATACGGGCAGGATTAAGTTGTACGCCCCAAAGGATAAATGGCAAGGTAAGCTGATGGAGTATGGTGCTCTAAGGATTAGGTACGATGAAAATGGCAAGGAAATATGGGACTCGCACCACAGAGGAAATATGGTTCATATGACAGACGTGGAAATAGTGTCACAAGTAAACGCAGAAATCAGAGGAATGTACAATTATTATTCCATCGCTGAGAATGCAACAGTCATCAAAAACTTTGCATTTATCTTGGAATATAGCATGTACAAAACCTTCGGTCTGAAATATCGAAAGAGTGTTTATAAGATACAGAAAAGTACCGTGAGAACGGGATATTCATGGTTCCATACAATACAAAGAAAGGATTGAAATACTGCGAGTTTTATCATGACGGATTTAAAAAGAAACGTTATGCATGCAGTTTCGAGCCCAACTTATTGCCACAATACGTCAAATATGATAATCCAAATTATCTGAGGACAAGGATTAAGCTAGGTGTATGTGAACTTTGTGGAGAAAACACAGATGATATATGTATGCATCATGTTAAGTCTTTGAAATCAATCAAAGCAGACAATGAATGGAACACTATTATGTTGGCTAAGCGTCGCAAGACACTTGCAGTTTGTCCGAACTGTTACGCCAAAATTACGAAATAACTGAAAGACTATGATAAATGGGAAGCCGTATACATCGAGAGGTGTACGTGCGGTTTCGAGGCGAGGCTATGGAAACCTATTATGGAGACATGGAAAGGCGCTGTAGTCTTAGCCTACAACCTTCAGCGGGAGAACATTCTGCCCAGCGAGAGGGCCAAGGCATACAAGATGAAGCTGGAGGCTATCAAGCGGCAGGGCGCACGAAACGATTTGACTTCGCCGAAAATTTCGGCGAAGTTGAGAAGTGATGATGAAATCGGCCAGCAGATGGGGGTCAGCGGCGATACGGTCCGCAATTATATTTCCCTGACGAACCTGGTTCCGGAGCTGATGCAGATGGTAGACGAGAAAAGATTGCCTTTCACCCGCCTATCAGATTGCGGCGCTCAAACCGGAGGAACAGCAGATGCTCGTCACTACGATAGACTATGAACAGGCCACCCCATCACTCTCCCAGGCCCAGCGGATGAAGAAATTCAGCCAGGCCGGGCGGCTCAATGAGGACAGTATGCTGGCAATCATGTCCGAGGAAAAGAAGCCGGAGAAATTCAGTCTGACCTTTGACGGGGACCGCATACGCAAGTATTTTCCAAAATCCTATACGCCCCTGCAAATGGAAAACACCATAATCAAGCTGCTTGAGGCATGGCAGAAGAAACGCCAGCGCAGCCAGGAGCGATAAAACCGAATACACCTAACCCGCCGGACAATTCATTTGCCCGGCTTTTTCATTTTCACAAGGAGGTATCCATGTATATCAACACTTTCAAATACACACCGGCAGATGTGGACTGTAAACTTTGCACCGAGTATGTCAAGAAATTTGGCTGCACCGCCTGCGGCTGCCCTTGGATGGCCGAGCGCATCGAGGCGGGCGTTGTGGGCTATGCAGAGGTGGTCCGGCAGATGTTTCCCCACGACAAGCGCCTGATGGCCCGCCTGGAACCGCTGATCCGAGATTTCCCCGGTATGCTCTGGAAGGATGAGCGCCACCGGCAGCGCATGGAGGGTGTGAAAATCCACCTGGGCCACAGCAAGCGCCGGGACACGCCTGCTTTCTTTGCGGTCATGTTCCTGTTCACTTCCGATGAGGACATTTACCGCCGCGCCGGAAACTGCCTGTGCAGGCGGGGCGCAGAGTTCGACTATGCAAGGCTCCATGAGATTTCGCCCCACGATTACACCCTCTATATCGCTGCGCGGGGCATCTACACTAACGCAGGCGGCCTGACAACCCGTGACCTGGCGGATGCCGAAGTTGTAGACGCTGCGGCACTCCGCATGATCGTGAACGCCCTGCTCATCGCCCGGTATGGCTGTGCGGTCCTGGATATTCACGAAAGGGGGCGCAAGGCATGAAACCTCTGCATCTCCCGCTGGAAGGCCACGACCTGCTGGCTGTGGAACGGTTCAAGGACGATACCCGGCACATGGCGGAATTTCTCATCCTGTCCACCCACTGCCCCCTGGGGCGCAGGGGCCAGTATAAGCGGCTGTTTCTGACCGAGGACGAGTATGCCCGGATGCGGTCCCTGGAACGCCAGGGCCAGCTTCAGATCCGCCGCCACGCTGCAATCATCGAGGGGCATATCCTGCCCGACAAACCCAAAAAGCGCCGCCATTGATGGCAGGCTCACCCATAGGAGGATTTAAGTATGGACGCTTATGAAGCATTGAAAGAAACCTTTGACGATCTGTTCCAGCAGGCGGTGGAGGAAGGCTGCTACACCGAGGACGAAGCTGCCGAGCTGGTGGAAAGCCTGGACATTTACAGTCTGTTGCAGGTGGTCCGCCATAATGCCACAACGGTGTATTCCTACATCACCCAGGGAAGGCAGGAACGGTCCTTCAACTACCGGGGCGAGGACCTGTTCCGCCAGAAAGCCACCCTGCTGTATGAGGAAACCGACCAGGTGACAATGGAGATCGTGGTGGCTACCCGCACCTTGGAGCTGTGGCTCCTGGAAGATATGTCCCTGGCGGTTGTCTCCTGCGTGAGCGTGAACTACGACCATGACGGTTATATCACGCAGTACCGCACCATCAAGGATACGCCGGTCATGGACAGCGAGCTGTGCCTGGACCTGGGCGAGCTTGTGGAGGACTTAAACGGGCTGTGCGGCCCGGTGTATGAACATACCCAGCCGGTCTATGAACCGTAACCAGTAAGGCGGCTGGCCCCAGGGCCGGGCCGCCCTTTTAGAATGGGAGTGATGAATATGGCAGTTTTTCGCGTAGAGCGCACACGGGACTATACCGTGATGAGCAACTACCACCTGAAAGATACCGGCCTGACCCTGAAAGCCAAGGGGCTTCTCTCCATGATGCTCTCCCTGCCGGATGAGTGGAATTACACCACGCGGGGCCTGGCCTCCATCTGCAAGGAAAGCGTGGAGACGATTGGCAAGACCCTCCGGGAGCTGGAAAGCGCGGGGTATCTGACCCGCAGGCAGCTCCGGGGCAAGAATGGCCGGATCACCGATACCGAGTACACCATCTTTGAGAAGCCGGTCAAGCCCCAGCCGGAACCGGCACCGCCAGATACGGCTTCACCAGGTACGGAAAACCCGGATATGGTAAATCCAGATATGGAAACACCAGATATGGCTGTACCAGATACGGAAAACCCGCCGCAATTAAATACTAAGAAATCAAATATCCAAAAATCAAATACTCATGGATCAAATACTCATTCATTCTTTCCTTCTGCACCTGCGGCGGCAGAGACGGACGGACAGACGGAAGTGATGGAGAAACGAAAAGAAATCAGGGATCAGATTGAGTACGAGCATATCTGTAATTCCCTGAACCGAGAACAGATAGACGAGTTCGTGGAAATCATGCTGGAAGTGGCGCTGACCAAAAGCCCCACCATCAAGATTGGGCGGGATGCGGAATACCCCACCGCTTTTGTTCAGCAGCGGTTTGCGAAGATCACCTGTTCCCATATCGAAAAAGTGCTGGACGGTATCCACGAAAACACCACCCGCGTCTGGAACACCAAGGCATATCTGATGGCGGCGCTGTTCAATGCACCGTCCTCTCTGGACAACCACTACACGATGCTGGTCAATCACGACCTTTACGGAGGCGGCTCATAAGGGCCGCCTTTTCTGCACCCCGGACATGGGGAGAAAGGAGTTTCGCATGAAACGCCCGCTTGCGTATATCACCGCCCATTGGGGCGACAACGAGTTTGAGAACACCGAAAACGCCGCCAAATACTGCCGCCTGGTCTACGAGGCCGGTTTTTCCCCGGTCTGCCCGCTTCTGTTCCTGCCGCTGTTTTTGAAGGACAGCATCCCCCAGGAGCATAAGGACGGGATCGACATGGCACGCGACTATCTCCGCCGCGCTTCTGTGCTGGTGGTCTGTGGCGGTACGGTGGATGAGGCCATGAAGAATGACATTGCCGTGGCCGAGCGGCTGCGGATCACCGCCACCACTCTGGACGGTATTTTGACGGTTAAAGGCCAGGGCCGCGAGGATGGCGGCAAAAAGGGAGCCTGAACCATGCGGGGGAAATACCTGCTCCGCCGTTTGGTGGTTCCGCCTTAGACGGGGCCGCCGCTTTCATCCTGACAGAAGGGAGTGATTTTGATGCAGGAAGAAGTGGAAAACAGGACATTGACGCTGACGGTCAATGCCACCAAGTTCACCGGGCGGGTCCTGAAAGCGGCGCTTTCCAAGTACCTGGCCCACCGCAAGAACAAGAAGCTGCAAAAGAGCCGGGACAGCCCGGACGATGTAAAGCCATACGGCAAGGTCAGCATGGAGGACCTGAAAAAGCAGTATGGCGATATGAAGGAGATTGACCTGCAAGACAAGGGGCTTCGGAGTTTTGACCGGATTGCCCGCGAGTACAAGGTCCAGTATGCGGTCTATAAAACGGCAAAGGGTCAGTATCAGATTTTCTTCAAGGCTCCCAGTGAGGCGAGTATGAACGCCGCCTTCCAGAAGTATTCCAAGAACCGGCTGAAAAAGGAGCAGCGCCGGGAGTCAGTGCTGGGTAAGCTCAAGAAGTTCAAGGAGCTGGTGAAAGCCCCGGTCCCGAACCGTGAGAAACGGAGGGAACAGGAACGATGAGACAGCTCGATTTGAAAAAACTTCTGCTCCCCAACCTGCCCTATCTGCTGATCGGCCTCTATGCCACCAAGCTGGGCGAGGCATGGCGGCTGGCTCCGGGCGCGGACGCTTCGGCCAAGCTGCTGGGCCTGATGGATGGATTTGCCGCCGCCTTTCAGTCGGCGCTCCCCAGCTTTCACCCGGTTGACCTGCTGGTGGGCCTCTGCTGCGGGGCTGCCCTGCGGCTGGCTGTTTACTTCAAGGGCAAGAACGCCAAGAAGTACCGCAAGAACATGGAATACGGTTCGGCCCGCTGGGGTACGGCGGAGGACATCAAGCCGTTTATGGACCCGGTGTTTGAGAATAACATCATTCTCACCCAGACGGAACGGCTGACGATGAACAGCCGCCCCAAGGACCCCAGGACAGCCAGGAATAAGAATGTTTTGATTATCGGCGGATCTGGAAGTGGTAGAAGGCCCGCACCTGACCCTGCATGGGGTACGGGCCGATTGCCGTCTTAACCGAAGCCAGCAAGTAAGTTAAGAGTATCAGCGCGGAAGAAATCTGGAAGGGTTTTGCAGTCCTGACCGGAGTGGAAGGCCCGCCTTAAAAAGCGGGACACACGCAACGCATAGGGCTTGAGCCTGCCTTGCAGAATATAACAGCCCCACGAGGCCGCGCTGCCGGCTGGCCTGCCGGATACGGCAGGGCAAAAAGATATGCTATGCTGGGCGTGAATGGACACGCCGCTGAAAATGGGCGAAAGCTCCAGAGGGGCCGATAAAAAGCGGCCCGGTAATCACATCAGAAAACACGCTTCTGGTTGAAGCCCAACCTGATGCAGTGTACTTCCAAGACCTATCCGACCTCCTTTGTAATCACCGATCCAAAGGGCAGTATTCTCATCGAGTGCGGGAAAATGCTGCAAAAGTTCGGCTACCGCATCCGTTTCCTGAACACCATCAACATGAAAAAGTCCATGCACTACAACCCTTTCGCCTACATCCACTCGGAGAAGGACATCCTGAAATTGGTGACAACGCTGATTGCGAACACCAAAGGCGAAGGCAAGGGCGGGGACGATTTCTGGGTCAAAGCCGAGACGCTATTGTTTACGGCGCTGATCGGCTATATCCACTATGAGGCCCCAACGGAGGAACAGAACTTCTCCACCCTGTTGGAAATGATTAACGCGATGGAGGTCCGGGAGGACGATGAGGAATTTGAAAACCCTGTGGATTTGATGTTCAAGGAGCTGGAAAGCCGCCAGCCCGGACACTTTGCGGTGCGCCAGTATAAAAAATACAAGCTCGCCGCAGGAGATGTATGCTCTAAGTGACTTCTTAATCATGGTTTTTGTCATGGTTAGTGAAGCAGTCACTTAGAGCATTTTCATTTCAGGAGGTACAGCCATGAGAAACGAGAAAATCACCCCGCTGTATGAGCGTTTGAGCCGTGATGATGAGTTACAGGGCGAGAGCAATTCCATCTCCAACCAGAAAAAGATGTTAGAGGACTATGCCCGCCGGAATGGTCTGCCGAACCCTATCCACTTCACCGATGACGGCGTATCGGGAACCCGCTTTGACCGTCCCGGCTTTCTGGCGATGATGGAGGAAGTCGAGGCCGGACGGGTGGAGGCCATCGTCATAAAGGACATGAGCCGCCTGGGGCGCGATTATCTGAAAGTCGGCCAGGTTATGGAGATTTTGCGGCAGCGCGGTGTCCGGCTGATCGCCATCAATGACGGTGTGGACAGTCTGAAAGGCGATGATGATTTTACGCCCTTCCGCAATATCATGAATGAGTTTTACGCCCGCGACACCAGCCGGAAAATCCGCTCTGTATTTAAGTCCAAAGGCATGAGCGGCAAGCACCTGACCGGCACCGTTATCTACGGCTATCTGTGGGACGAAAAGCGGGAACACTGGCTTGTGGATGAAGAAGCCGCCGCTGTGGTACGCCATATTTTCGCGCTTGCGATGGAGGGCTACGGCCCCTATCAGATCGCAACCAAGTTGTCAGAAGAAAAATTGAAATGCCAGCCGTTCACCTTGCCCGCTATGGCGAGGGAGTGAACAAGAATAAGGCCTTTGCGGATATTTATCGTTGGAGTGCCTCTACCGTTGTTGAAATCCTGAAAAAACAGGAGTATTTAGGCCATACGGTCAATTTCAAAACCCGCAAGCACTTTAAGGACAAGAAAAGTCACTATGTTGACGAAAGCGAATGGACGATTTTTGAGAACACCCATGAGGCCATTATCGACCAGGAAACCTTTGACAATGTGCAGCGTATCCGGGGAAACGCCAGACGCTACCCGGACGGCTTTGGGGAGGCCCATCCCCTGACCGGCCTGATGTACTGCGCCGATTGCGGCGGCAAGATGTATGTTCACCGCACATACAACGGCAAGCGCGTCCCGCAGTACACTTGCGGCCAGTATGGGAAGTATCCTATCGGCTCCCTTTGCCCTACACAGCACCGTATCAAGGCCGAAGCTGTTCTGACCCTGATTGCCGATATGCTCAGGGCCATCGCGGAGTATTCCAGGAATGACCGGGCCGAGTTTATCCGCACCGTCCAGGAAACGCAGGTAGCCCAGCAGACCGCCGACATATCCAAGAAGCGGAAACGGCTGGCCGCCGCCCAAAAGCGGGCCGGGGAACTGGAAAAGCTGATTTGCAAAATCTATGAGGACAACGCCCTGGGTAAGCTGCCGGACGCCCGGTATGAGGCCCTGGACGCACAGTACGCCAAAGAGCAGGACACCCTCAATGCGGAAATCGTGGAATTGGAAAAGGCCGTTACCGGCTATGAGCAGAGCCGGAAATCTGCGGAGAAGTTTATTGCCCTGATTGACAAGTACGAGAACTTCGACACGCTGACAAACACCATGCTCAACGAGTTTGTAGAGAAAATCCTTGTCCATGAACGCGCCCGCAAAGGCAGCCAGGATACCACACAGGAGGTTGAAATCTACTTCAACTTTGTGGGCCGCTATATCCCTCCTGCCTTGCAGCCGGTTCCCCTGACCCCGGAGGAACAGGAAGAACTGCGGAAGAAGGAGGAACGCAAGGACAGGCTTCACCAGAACTACTTGCGCCGTAAGGCTAATGGCAAGCAGAAGGAATGGGAAGAACGCTACAACGCCAAGCGCAAGGCGAAAATGGAGGCAGCAAAGGCCGCGATCCGGGCCGAGGATATGGAGAAGGGCATTTTTAACACCGTCAGCCAGTTACCCAGGCAGGAGCCGCGCAAGGCCACCTTACCGGCCAGCGCCGCAGTTTAACCATCACAGTGCAAAGGAGGACAAACATGAACGAATTGACTTACACCCGCTGCGGGGATTACTACATCCCCGACCTGGAGTTGTCCGAGCAGCCGGAGGCCCCCATCGGCAAGTATGGCCGTATGCGGCAACGCTACCTGAAAGAACACCGGCCCGGCCTTTACAGCAGCTTGATTTTGAGCGAAAAGCTGTACCCGCACCTGTTGGAGATTGACCGGGCGGCGCGAGAGCGGATGGACGCCATGCTGCCCCGGATGATGGAGGCGGCGGGTGTCACCGAGGAACTGAAAGCCCGTGACCCCATGCGCTGGGTGGGGCTGATGAACACGCTGAAAGCGCAGGCGGAGGAAATAGTGAACGATGAATTGATTTGCAATTAGATAATTTATCCGAAACGTCAAATATAGTGGACGTTAGCGCACTATATTTGACGCTTTGTGAATTTTTCATATGATTAACTTTTCCATGGCAAACACACTATGCGGAAGAAAACTTAAAATTCAAAAATTTGTAGGCATCAAATGCGTAAAGTTAATACTACAAGACTTGACAATAAACAGGAATGAGTGTATGCTTATAACTAAGTTAGCTTTCTTTGTTCACTAAGGGGTGGGAAAATGGGATATGGAACATATGAGACTACACATGAAAATGTTATTAAAAGTGGAAAACGATTATTTATGCAAAATGGATATGAAAGAACGAATCTCCGAGAACTATGTAAAGAAGCGGGAATTACCACTGGTTCGTTTTATCGACATTTTGCAAGCAAGGAAGAACTCTTTGGATATTTGGTGCAACCTGCAATTGATGGTCTTTATAAAATGTATGATGCATCAAAAGAACTTTGTTTTGATTCTATTGAGACAGAATGTATTAAAGAACTTTGGAAAATCAGCAATGATACATTACAGAATCTGGTAGACTTTATTTATCAGAATTTTGACAGTTTCAAATTGCTGTTAGAATGTGCAGATGGAACGAAGTATAGCTCCTTTTGTTAATGACGTTGTCACTATGGAGGTGCAGAATACCCTTAAAATGCTGGATGTCATGCACGAACGAGGAATTATTGTAAAGGATCTGTGTGAGAATGAATTTCATATGTTGTCTCATGCATTTCTTTCCTGTGTCTTTGAATCTGTCATGCATAATTATGGAAGAGAAGATACACTGGCGTATGTTCATACAATGGTAGAGTTTTTTAATGCCGGCTGGCAGAAGGTTCTTGGCCTTTGAGAATAATCAAGGGCCAAACTTTTATAATAAAAGCTGACAAAGTAAGCATACTTTGTTTTAAAGCGTATCTTGTTTTTTAATATGAAGTTAGCTACATCTAACTCATCGTGTTGTTCAAGGAGGAATGAAAATGAATGAAAAGCCCAAAATTCAGACTGGAACAGTAGGAAAATTGATTGTATTTGCCCAAGATTGTTATGGGAAAATGGCAGCTTCCGTGTTTCTGGCAGTCATAGGGATTTTATGCGGAATGATTCCCTATTTCTGTGTGGCAAGATTAACAGCAGATTTCTTTTATGAAGAACAAACGATGAAAGCGGTTGTTGGGTGGTCAACACTCGCTGTTCTTGGTTTGTTGCTAAAAATGACTCTCACCACATGGTCATCTATGAAATCTCATGAGGCTGCATTTACTGTACTAAAAAATATTCGTGAAAAGCTCACAAGAAAGATGGAACGTGTGCCTATGGGAGTTATGATAGATACTCCTACGGGCACGTTGAAATCACTTGTGGTTGATACCGTTGATAAATTGGAAAAGCCACTTGCCCATATTCTGCCGGAGATGATTTCTAATATTTTTGCCCCGATTGCTATTTTGGTTATGCTATTTGCCATGGACTGGAGGATGGCACTGGCCACTTTAGCAACAGTTCCGATTGGATTTGTAATTCTTATGGGACAGATGATTGGGTATAAAGAAAAGTCCGAACGGTACATCAGAGCAGGAAATGAAATGAACAATGCGATTGTGGAGTATGTGAATGGTATCGAGGTGATTAAAGCTTTTAACCAGTCTGCATCTTCTTATGGAAAGTTTACGGATGCTGTAAAATTCTTTCGGGATTCGACTTTAGATTGGTGGAAAGGATGCTGGCTGTTTTCTTCGATTGGATATACAGTTATTTCTTCTACCTTATTATTTTCTCTACCATTGGGGGCATATTGGTTTAGAACTGGTATGTTGGATTTCTCAACGTTTATTACCTGTATTATCCTTTCTATGGGAATTGCCGGGCCGATTATGGCGGCAACACAGTTTGTAGATGATTTTGCGGTTATATATCAAAGTGTGGAGCAGGTAGACGCATTTTTAGGGCAAAAAGAAATGGATAGACCTTCCGCACCCGTTATTCTTTCTGATTCAGAATTTGAATTTCAGGATGTATCCTTTGCCTATAAGGATACAGAAGTCCTTCATCATATCAATTTAAAAACTATTCCGCATGGAGTAACGGCCATCGTTGGCCCTTCTGGAAGCGGAAAGTCTACGATTGCAAAATTGATGGCAGGATTTTGGGAGGCTACTTCGGGAAATGTTCTTTTAGGCGGTCAAAACATAAAGGATATTCCGTTTCCGCAGTTGATGGAACATGTTGGTTATGTGGCACAAGACAATTTTCTTTTTGATATTTCCATTATGGAAAACATTCGTTTGGGCAGAAAAGACGCATCCGACGAAGAAGTTATAGCCGCAGCAAAGGCAGCAAACTGTCATGAATTTATACAGAAGCTGGAATACGGGTACGACACAAAAGCAGGAGATGCGGGTAGCAAACTGTCTGGAGGTGAAAGGCAGAGGATTACTATCGCAAGAACATGTTGAAAAAATCAGATGTGATTATTCTTGATGAGGCCACAGCCTCATTCTTTTATACACAACTTTGCGCCTGAAAATCAAGAGGTGGAAGCCGCCGCTTAGACGGCCTCGCTCTTGACAACACGCAGCTTGGGTTGATTGGCTTCTATGAAGTCCATTATCCGCTGGTGCTGGTCTGCAAAGTTAAATTCTACTTCAATTCTTTTCCCTCATAAATGTTAATCTGATTTATCAAGGCAACAACAATACCGCGCTCTAAATGGTCGATGTTCTTATACTTCAAAAAAGTTTGCAGATATGGGTCTGCGGAAGTAATACCGTTTGATACTAAAACTCTGTTCCTCTTTGCAGATTTGCGATAGTCTGCCGGATTTCTTCGGCCTGCTGTTCAAACTTGGCTTTCATGCGGTGGTATTCTTCCCGCGTCAGGTCGCCGCTTTTCCAGTCGATATACAGGTTATCACAAAGATTTGTTACCTTGTGAAGCTCCTGTTCCTGTGTTTTCAGCAGCTTGTCAAGCCTTGTTGACTGATTACGCACTACGGGGGCTTGGTTTATTTCGTCAATGATTTCTGCGAGAGAACCGCAAAGGTCAATCTGCCGTTTGACGGTTTCCAATACTACCTGCTCCACCAGCTCGTCCCGGATGGTGTGGCTGCTGCATAAGCCTCTGTTTTTCATAATGTACGTCTTGCAGCTATAATAGGTGTACCCTTTGGAAGTCCGGCGCGTCATGCCCCGGCCGCAATCTCCGCAGCGGAGGAAGCCGGAAAACAGATAAACCGTTTTTGCCTTGGGGAGAAGTCCGTACATTCTTTTCCAAAAGCTCCTGCGCCCGGTCAAAGGTCTGCTGATCTATGATGGCCTCGTGCGTATTCTCCACCCAAAACCAATCAGCTTCCGGGATAGGTACAATCGTATGTACCTTGTAGCTTTTGACTTGATGGCGTCCCTGTACCATGTGGCCTAAATAGGTCGGGGTTTTTCAGCATATTTACAATGGTGCGGTCACTCCAATAAACCTTGCCGGTCTGTGCGTGGGGGGTTATGATAATTCAGCCCCAGTTGTTGCTTATAGGCCGTCGGGCTTGGAATCCCTAACTCAATCAATTTCCGGGCAATCGCGTTTTTGTTCATTCCCTCGTACACATACCATTGAAAAATGTCCTGCACGACGGGGGCGGTTTCTGGATTGACAACCAGCTTGTTGATAAGTCCATCCGGGTCTTTCAGATACCCATACGGGGCGAAAGCTCCGATAAACTGTCCCATGCTGCGCTTCATATCCAATACGCTGCGGATTTTGATAGAAGTCTGGTAACAAT
>ENA-OQCB01000886-OQCB01000886.1-human-gut-metagenome-genome-assembly--contig:-NODE-886-length-12877-cov-3.871216_pt1 | contig 12877 bp, 10 predicted proteins | sample MGYA00242493_ERZ504568 | MGnify/ENA primary metagenome ERZ504568 (study PRJEB26092, sample SAMD00036229) | human gut metagenome | host: Homo sapiens | study: EMG produced TPA metagenomics assembly of...
TCCCGACAGGTGAAGTCGATTCGATGACGAAAAGATCCCCTTTCTTAAGAAAAGGTGCGACCATACGTGTAGCGGCTTCGACATATGAAATGTCTGGTTCATGATTTCCTTTGAACGGAGTTGGTACGACGATCAGGTATACATCGCTTTCTTCCGGAACATCTGATGCTTTCAGCTTACCGGATTCCACGACTTCCGAACACAACTCCTGTAATCCAGGTTCCACAATATGGATAACACCTCGGTTTGTCATTTCCACTACTTTCGGATTTACGTCGACCCCGATAACTTGAATGCCGCTTCCGGCTGCGATAATAGCTGTAGGCAGGCCGATATAGCCCAATCCCATAAAACATGCTTTCATTATTTGTATTTTTTCTAAATTCGTTTGACCCATTCTTTTCCGTTTAAAAATTTCTTTTTTGTTTCTGGCCTTTTCAAACCAAATGCTTAATACCACCCAGATCACGATGTCGCCGGCAAATACGATATTGATATTCACGAACGACACGAGCAAGATATTGAGGCTACTGAATAGACTGGCGATTACGACGATACTGATCATCGCCTTGTGTGCGCTCATTCCCATATCGAGGAACTTATGGTGGATGTGATTACGGTCCGGTTTGAATAGTGGCCGATGGCTGCGTGCCCGTACGATCATCACACGCACAACGTCGAACATTGGTACGATCAGTGTCGAGAAGGCGACCACGATGGCACCGGCGGAATAGTGTGCAACATCCGGATTGTAAGACGCATAGCGGATGGCAAGGAATACCAGAATATAGCCCAATGTCAGACTCCCCGTGTCACCCATGAATATTTTCCTCCCGTGATCAGCCTGTCCGAAGACGTTGTAATAGAAGAAAGGCACCAGCACTCCAAGAGTCGCGAATGACAGCAGGGCGTATATCCACATTCCGTTAATCAAGAATAGACTGCCAAGCACGAGTAATGCCGAGCCAGTTAGCCCTGAAGCCAATCCGTCAATTCCGTCGATCAGGTTGATGGCATTGGTGATAAATACAATTACGAGGATAGTAAGCGGAATACCGATCCATGATGCCAGTTCGTGTATTCCGAATAACCCGTAGAGATTGTTGATCCATAGTCCTGACAACGGCAGGAGCAAGGCTGCCACAATCTGCACCATGAACTTCTTTGTATAACGCATTCCCACCAGATCGTCTTTCAACCCGGCGAGGTAGAGTAAGATCACTCCGCAAACCAACAGGTAGAATTCCGAAAGGGTATGTGTGAGTAACCATAGCGGTATTTGCTGTCCGTACATGTATCCCGCGCAATAGAGTGCGGAAACAAATGAGAGGGAGAACAGAATTGACGGAGCGAAAGACAATCCCCCCAGTCTTGGGATGGCTCCTTTATGTACCTTCCGACTGTCCGGAATGTCGAAAAGCCGCTTTTTCAGCGCGACGACCAAAATCCTCGGAATAATGATCATCGACATCAGGGCAGAGATCGTGAAGGCCAATAAAATCAATAGGTATATCATATAACAAATTTCGGTTTATATGTGACAAAGTTCGTCAGTCACATAGATATGTTCTGGCGATTGTCCACTATTCTTATAGTTTGAGAAGTAACAAGAGGCAGGAATAAAACGTTTTGTCTTTTGATTGTAATTGTGGTATTTTAGAAACCGTTTCCTAAAAATAATGGAGAAAATACGGAGGGATGGGATTTGTATAAAAGGAAAAGAACAAGAGGTATGGGTTATGATTCAACCTATGCCCGCAAGTCATTGCCTAAGCAGAATGCATTATAGTATGTTAATAAGGAAAAGAATATTTAGCGAGTGCTAAAATGCTGTTTTAGGCAGTGGTGAAAGAGCATTATATGGCCTTCTATCGCCTCTGTGTGTGAAGGTCGGTATTCAATGAAGCATTCTTTCGCATGAACCATCTGTCTGGCAGTTATCCGACTTCTTTTTCATGCCAGTCCATTTTTAATTTCATGACAGTGCATATAAAACTCCATGCATGTTACTTAGTGGATGGAGTTTATCGGCTTGCATTTGTCCTGTAATCATAACCGGAGACATCGGTTTGACGCATTGGAGGATGTGTCGAATTGACATTACCGGACGCGGATGACGCAGAATACGCAGACAGACGCAGATTTATTTTGTTGATAATTAATATATCTGCGTTCGTCTGCGTTGTCTGTGTCCCATGAATACCGATATTTGACACATTTACATTTGCAGTATTAAATATCACAATAAAATATAAGTGTATATTTGAAAAGAAGAGTTGCAGTGAACTAACTTTGACACTAGTCTTAAATGACTATAGGCTGAATCAGACTGCAACTCTCTTAATAGGAGAACCTAGCCAGTTAGAATTGTAGGCTCACGACCTAATAAATGTATTAGCTGTTTCTCCTTCATGTTTAATACTGTAAATACAAAGTTATGAATTATTCTCATTTTGTAGGTCTTGATGTAGGAAAAAAACTTTCGATGCATCATTAATGTCTGCGGCCGAAAAAGAGTTGTCTCACAAGTCTTTTGATAACACTCCAGAAGGTATCCAATCTTTATTGGATTGGATAGCAGGTTATCATCTCTCTTTATCCAAACTCTTGTTCTGTGCTGAAAACATGGGAAGCTATGTCACAGAGTTATCTGTTTCCAGTGTCTCCATGGGATTTTCCCTGGCTTTGGTTTGCCCGTTGACCATCAAGAAGTCCATAGGCTTGCAACGAGGCAAAAATGACCGCATTGACGCCAAAAGGATAGCGAACTATGCGGTATTACACTATCGAAAACTAGAGTTATACAAATTACCTAACAAAGACTTGGTGAGACTGCGGGGATGGATTATTATACGTGACAATTTGGTCAAGCAAAAAGTATCAAGCATAAAGTTATTGGAAACATTCTCCCAGATGGCTAAGTTGGCTGATGTGACAGAATCCATTTCTTTTTTGGAAGAGCAGCTCAAGTCGATAAAAGAAAAGATCCTGGAAGTGGAAGAGGATATGGAGCAACTAATAGCCGCCAGTACATCGCTTTACACAAACTACTTGCTATTAAGAAGTATAAAAGGAATAGGAATTATCAATGCCATTGTATTACTGTGTGTTACTGACAATTTTCAAAGATTTGACAACCCGAGGAAATTTGCCTGCTATTGTGGGGTTGCCCCATTTGAACGTACTTCAGGTATTTCCATACGGGGAAAAACGCAGACTTCTCCATTGGCTAACAAAGAAGTAAAAGTATACCTTACCCGAGCAGCTATTACTGCCATATCTTGGGATCCGCAGATGAAAGCATATTATAAAAGGAAAATAGCGGAGGGGAAACATAAAGCATCTGTAATCAATGCTGTAAGAGCCAAAATCATAGCAAGATCTTTTGCTGTGATACGAAGGCAGACTCCATTTGTAACATTAGCCGTATAATAAAAGGTCCTTAACTTCGAAAACATCTTAGGTTTAGGAAGTAGCTATACACTTCTGAAGAGTTGTTATGTCTATATACGAACTTACCCAAGGATACGTTAATGTTCGTAAACTTGGGTAAGATTTGAGAGATATTGTTTGGAAAGGACTTAGAATTCACCCTCAGGAAATTTATTTTTTTCTCAAGAACTTTTTGCCTAACCACTTTCTTACCGGTTCGTCATAAAGTTTCAGGCAGAGGTAAGCCAAGGCGATACTGCCGGCGTAGACCACTATTGCCATAGGCCAGATTTCTGCGAAGGTATAGAGTTCGTTGTCGATCAGCCAAGCATAGAATAGGTACATAATCGGGTAGTGGACGGCGTAGAGCGGATAGGATATGTCGCCTAAGAATTTACATATCTGTGTCGAACGTTTGTCCGTAGTCTTGCCGGAGGCACCGAGCCAGACAAGGACGGGAAAAATGAAGATGATACAAACTGCTTCGAATAGCCCGTTGAGACTGATAGGAGCTGCATCTGCCTTTATGTAAGGTACACAGAAGAGGATCAGCAGAACGATCGAACAAATCCAGAAAGCCCCTTTCATTTGGAACGGTTTGAAGTTGCGGGATAATAACATTCCTAACGAGAAGGGAAAGAGCATACGCAAGGAACCTCCGAGGAAATTCACGCCGTCGAGTGTCCAGCCCACACCGATCATGTCATATCCCGAAACATCGAATAGCGTGAATCCGGCCAGTCCTACTCCTAAAAGGACGACGAGTATGGTCAGGGCTTTAGTGGAAAGGCGGTGAATGAAAACAGCGTAAAGGATGTTGCCGATATATTCGAAAAAGAGCGACCAGCTTGGACCGTTGAGCGGGAACATCTCGCCATTGCCGCGTACTTCATATCTCGCACCGGGCAGGGCGGGAATGAAAAACATCGCACAGAGCGTGGATAGCATCACTGCTGAGATTGCCACATGTTTACCGTCCCATTGGACACTGCCTTGTATGAGGAAAGCGATCGTTCCCAATATCACTCCCATGATAATCATCGGATGGAGGCGGATTAGGCGGCGTTTGAAAAAGTTACCGGTAGTCATGGTCTTTCCCAAACGGTCGTCATAGGCGTAACCGATCACGAAACCTGAAAGGATGAAGAAAAAATCGACGGCCAGGTAGCCGTGATTGATCGTTGTGATAGGAGTTCCTCCGGCAGCAAACGAAAGGCCTTCGAATATGTGATAAAAGACAACCAGCAAGGCTGCCACCCCTCGCAATCCGTCAAGGAGTTCGTAATGGGGTTTGGTATCCGCAAATGCGGCTGAAGAGATTGTTGTGTCTGACATTGATATTGAATTAGATATTTGTAATATGCGACAAAAGTATTTGTTTTTTGAGGTAAAAAATTTGTCCTATGTCAAAATTCGGCTATCCGTTTGCCCGGAGCCGGCTGAGTGTGGAAAGTCTGATACCCAGATAGGACGCGATATATCCTAAGTTTACTCGCCGGTATGCGTCCGGAAACTGTTCCTTGAACGCCTCATATCGCTCCCTCGCCGACAAGGTCAAATGGTCTTTGTGGCTGCGATGTAAACGCCTGTATTCGTTTTGATGGATGATTCTTCCCCAGTTGCACAGTTCGATGTTTGTCTCGAAAAGATGTGTCAGAGTGGCCAGCGGTATCCGATAGGCTTCTACCTCTTCCAGGGTTTCGACGAATTCTTCGCTTATCTTTCCATAATACAGTTCATCCATACTGAACACAATGCTTCCTTCTCCGGCAAATGATGTCGTAACCTCTTCGCCGTCTACCAGCCAGAAGGAACGCGTTATTCCCTTCTCGATGAAAAAGGCAGATTTGCAATAGGTGTCTGCTTTTATCAACTGATACTTTTTAGGAAAGTGGCAGCAGGTCACGTTCTCTTTCAATACTTGAACGGTATCATCAGAGATAGGAAACAAGGAGTTTATTTTATTTAATATATTTGTCATGATGTTACTTTGGCATTGTCTGTCAATCACAAAGATACGAAAAACCGGTAAAAGACAATTGGCAACCGGGCAGTAATTATCTTACCGTCTGATTGCCAACCGCCAATTGAGTTATTGCAATGTTTTTACAGCCATTCGCTCATGAACGCATCCATTTCGTCAGCGTGTGCTTCGAGACTTTGGAGCAGTTTGAACTGAGCCTTTGTGCGAACCAGGTTATGCTTCGGGCTGTGTATCTTGTAGTATGTGTCACCGTTGATGTAGTCGGTCAGGAAACGGACTGTCTGCATGTAGGTCAGCAAGCGACCGCCGTACGGGAGCAACTTGATTTCTGTCGGAGTCAGGAAAGACTTGGCTTTCTCCATATAACCGCGTGTATAAGCTTTGAAGATATCCATGTTGACATTGACATTATCCAGATTCTCGTCATCTTCGGCACCGGTATTGGCTCCTGTACGGATGAAATCACCGATATCTGACAGGACGAAACCCGGCATGACAGTGTCGAGGTCAATCACGCATAAGACCTTGTCGGTTTCGGCATCGAACATCATATTGTTGACCTTCGTGTCGCAATGGTTTGTGCGTTTTTTCAGTTTGCCTTCACGATAGAGGCGTTCCTGGATACACATGGCTTCGGCGCGTTTTTCGATTTCCTCGATCAAATCTTTCACTTCGTCCAGACGGCCGGCGACGTTGCTCTTTACTGCATCGTGGAACTGCTCCAGACGGAATTCCATGTTATGGAAGTTCGGGATGGTTTCACCCAGCGTGCCTTCCGGAATGTCGGCCAGCATGGATTGGAAATCGCCGAAAGCCTTGCCAGCTTCGTAGGAAAGTTCCGGGTTAACCTCTTCGTAGCTCTTGCTGTTCGGGATGAACAGACAAACACGCCAATAGCTGTCTCCGTCGAAATAATACAGTTTGTTATCTTTTGTCGGAAGGAAAGTCAAGACTTTGCGGTCGATGTCGCTTTCACCTTTTTCTTCCAGTTTCTTACGGATATGAGAAGTAACTATCTGGATATTGTTCTGCAACATATCCACATTTGTAAAGATCAGGTGGTTGATGCGTTGCAGCACGTATTTGATTTCACCTTTTTCGTTTGTTACTTTCAGCGTATCGTTAATGTGTCCGTTTCCGAATGGTTTGGCGGAAACTACTTTCTCTGTGAGCTGGAACTGGTCCAGGATGTTTAGTAATTGTTCTTTCGTTTTTGCCATGGCATTATTTAATTGATAATTGATAATTGACGATTGACAATGAAATAAGGGTATGGATTCACTCCAATCATCAGTTACGTACAAAAGTAAGAATATCTTTGTAAATAAAAAACGGAAGTTGCTTTCTTTATGGATGTCTCCTAATAAAATAGGAAAAGGCCGTCCTTTTCAGAACAGCCTTTCTCTATTTTTTATCTAAACCGATTGTCAATCGGTTTTATTTTTTGTTACGGTTACCGTAGCGGCTCATGAACTTATCAACACGTCCGGCAGTATCGACCAATTTAGCCTTACCTGTGTAGAACGGGTGAGAAGTGCTTGAGATTTCGACCTTTACCAGCGGATAAGTAACACCGTCGATCTCGATCGTTTCTTTTGCATTGATAGTAGAACGAGTGATAAATACGTCCTCGTTTGACATGTCCTTGAATACTACAGGACGATAGTTGTCAGGATGAATTCCTTTTTTCATTGCTTTGTTATCTTATTTTTAATTTATATTCTCTTATACTTGAGTTTGGTAACCGGTATTTTGGGTTGCAAAGGTATGGATTTGGGTTGAACAAACAAAGAATTTTGGACTATTTTTTCAATCTGATCTACTTTTGTGTTATTTTATATGCTTAAAAGCATAATGTTACCGGATAGTTATTATCTTTGTGGAAGATTTCTAATCATTAACGTAATAACATATACAACAATGGTAAATTACAAAGATTTAGGTTTGGTGAACACAAAAGAAATGTTCGCAAAAGCCATCAAAGGCGGATACGCAATTCCGGCTTTCAACTTTAACAACATGGAACAGATGCAGGCTATTATTAAGGCTGCTGTTGAAACAAAGTCTCCGGTAATCCTGCAGGTATCTAAAGGTGCTCGTCAATATGCAAATGCTACTCTGTTGCGCTACATGGCTCAGGGAGCTGTTGAATATGCTAAGGAATTAGGTTGTCCGAATCCTCAGATCGTACTGCACCTGGATCACGGCGATACGTTCGAAACTTGCAAGAGCTGTATCGACTCAGGTTTCTCTTCTGTAATGATCGACGGTTCTCATCTTCCATATGAAGAAAACGTGGCTTTGACTAAGAAAGTGGTTGAATATGCTCACCAGTTTGATGTGACTGTAGAAGGTGAATTAGGTGTATTGGCAGGTGTTGAAGACGAAGTTTCTTCTGATCACCACACTTATACAAACCCTGAAGAAGTAATCGATTTCGCTACTCGCACAGGCTGTGATTCTTTGGCTATCTCAATCGGTACTTCTCACGGTGCTTACAAATTTACTCCGGAACAGTGCACTATCGACCCGGTAACAGGTAAGATGGTTCCTCCTCCATTGGCATTCGATGTTTTGGACGCCGTAATGGAAAAACTTCCGGGATTCCCTATCGTTCTTCACGGTTCTTCTTCTGTTCCTCAGGACGAAGTTGAAACGATCAACAAATTCGGTGGTGCATTGAAAGCTGCTATCGGTATTCCTGAAGAATGGTTGCGTAAAGCTGCTACATCTTCTGTTTGTAAGATCAATATCGACTCTGACTCTCGTTTGGCCATGACTGCTGCGATCCGTCAGACATTGGCAGAAAAACCGGCTGAATTTGACCCGCGTAAGTATCTGGGCCCGGCTCGTGATAATATGGAAAAGCTGTACAAGCACAAAATTATCAATGTACTTGGTTCTAATGATAAACTCTAATCTCTGTTTACAGAACGAGATATAGGAAGGGGTGCCTGTCGGTACCCCTTTTTATTTGTATCTTTGTAACGTATAAACATGAGTAAGAATAGATGAAAATGAGAAAGAATTGGATTTTGGGGGTTGCCGTTTGTGGCATATTGTCCGTGTCGGATTCGGTGTATGGACAATCAATTAAAGACATTTTGAATTCTGCTGCCGTAAAAGACGCTGTAACAGCCGTGACCGGAGGAAAAAAGCTGACGGTGGAAAATCTGGCCGGTACATGGACGTATGTGAATCCTGCCATTCAGTTGGAAGGCGATAATGCTTTGAAGAATGTGGCGGCAAGTGTGGCCTCTTCGGAGATGGAAAAGAAGCTGAAGGATTATTGTGCGAAAGTAGGAATCATTGAAGGAGCATTCAATTATACGTTTAATACCGACAGCACGTTCACCAGTGTCCTGAAAGGTCGAACATTGAAAGGTACTTATTCTTTTAATGCGGACGATAAGACGATGGAACTGCACTATGGCAAGATTGGAAAATCGAAGTTGACGACGATGACGGCTCATGTCGTTGTTACCAATGACCAACTCTCTTTGCTCTTCAATGCCGATAAATTACTGGACTTTCTGACGAAGTTGTCTGCTGTCTCCAAAAGCACGACCTTGCAAACACTCAATAAGCTGGCGAGCCAGTATGACGGGATGATGATGGGCTTCGAGTTGAAAAAATAAACAATGTGCCAATTTGATAATGTGCTAATATGCCAATGAGAGAATGCTCATATCACATCATTGGCACATTGGCATATAGTGTGTCGGCACATTATTGCCCTTTCCTGTATTCGTCTACGATTTCCAGTAGCTTTGCACCATAGTTTTCGACGATCTTTTTCCCGATACCTGGGATTTTGAGGAGATCGCGTCCGCTGACGGTAAGGTGTTGGCCACACCGATCAGAGCCTTTTGTTGCAGGATGGTATAAGTAGGAAGTCCTTTTTCGGTTGCCACTTCATAGCGCCAGTGTTTCAGGTTGGCATATAGTTCCGGATGTTTGATGTCTGTCGATATTTCCAGTTTGGCCGGCTCTGATGATTTTTCGGAACGTTTGCGTGCGGTCGGAGCAGACGGTTGTTCGATGCTTGCTTTGGCTTTAGCCGACAAATAGCTGGAAATCGTGAATCCCTCTTGACAGCCCTGCAGGGTTGACAGTTTGATACGAAGGTCTTCGTTCCACTTGTCCAACGCATTCTTGACTGTTTTGCGCGTTTCTTTATTGTCGATTTCCACATCCGACGCATCCTGCAATGGGCTGCAAAGGCGGTCTATTTGCTCCAGAAAGTAAGCTACGCCTTTCCGGACACGTTCCTGGATTGTTTCGTCTTTCAGGTAATTGGTATTGCCTGCTATCAACCGTTTCAATTGCTGGATGAATCGTTCTCCGACATCTGTGACAGTGGAACGGAATGCATCGCGAGTGTTGGAATACTGCACGCTCAGTTCCGGATATAGTTTTTGCAGGTTCCCGTACACGACAAAGGCGGCATATTGTATGCGCTGCTGGAGATTATTGAAGTCGAACAGTTCACATATCAGTTCCGTGAAATAGAGCTGCTGTGCGGCCTGCATCTGCTCTTCGCGCGGTTGTCGGCTGTCGACCGATGAAGTGAATTCCTGTATTCGGTAATCATTGATCATGGCGTTGCGGGTGATCTGGCTGCTCAGCACAAGGCCCTCTAATGTTTTTGCAACGGCTGAGTGCGACATACACCTGTCCGTGCGAAAAAAGCAGCCGAAGCGTCAATGATGGCATGTTCGAAAGTCAATCCCTGGCTCTTGTGGATGGTGATCGCCCAAGCGGTTTTCAGCGGATACTGGCTGAAGGTGCCGGAAATGGTTTCGGTGATTTCTTGTGTTTCGGGATCGATCGTATATTTTACATTGTTCCAGGTTTCCTTTTCAACGACGATCTCGTTTCCTTCACGGTCGACTACGGTTATCTTGTTGGAATTAATAAATACGATCTTTCCGATCTTCCCGTTATAGTACCGTTTTTCGGAAGACGAGTCGTTTTTGACGAACATGACTTGCGCGCCGCATTTCAAGATCAGCTTGTCGTCGGTCGGGTAAGAATATTCGGGGAAGTCGTTGTTGATCTCGGCCGAGAAGGCGTAAGGCTGGCCGGGAAGCTCCGCCAGTTTCCGGTTGTTGATCTGCTGTGCCTGGTAGTTATGCGTCGTGAGTGTGATATAGCCCGATTGTTCGTCCGGTCTGAAGTTGGGAATGTACCGCTGATTCAGTTGTTGCAAGGTCTCGTCGTCGAAGCGGTTCTCACGGATATTGTTCAGTAGGTTGATAAAATTCGTGTCGCTTTGGCGATAGACATGCGTTAGTTCAATACAGAAATAATTGCTTTCTGACAGCGCTTTGCTATCGAAAAAGAAGGTGGACGGATAGTGCTCTTTCAGTAGATTCCATTCATCGTCTTTGGCAACAGGTGCTAATTGTTGCAAGTCTCCGATGAGCAATAACTGGACACCTCCGAAAGGTTTACTATGATCTTTATAACGACGCAGAACGTCGCTGATAGCGTCCAGCAGGTCTGCACGTACCATACTGACTTCATCGATCACCAATAGGTCCATGCTGCGGATGATATTGATTTTATCCTTGCGGAATTGGTTTTTGAAATCTGTTTTTCCTCCCCGATATTCCGGTGAAGACGGAATATAAGGCCAAACGGCAATTGGAAAAAGGAATGGATAGTGACGCCTCCTGCATTGATAGCTGCTACTCCGGTTGGCGCAACAACGATCATTCTTTTAGGCGAAACCTCTTTGAGCCTTTTTAAAAAGGTCGTTTTTCCCGTTCCGGCTTTTCCTGTCAGAAAGAGGTTGGTTCCGGTGTTCTGCAGTAAGTTGAAGGCGAGGTCAAACTGTTGGTTTGTTTGCATGGCGAATTTGTAATATTGTTAATCCTTACAAAATTAGGGAAAATAATTAGAATCTTCAATACATAAAAGGGAAAACGTTCGTTTTTGTGCGGTGAAAAGGACTGGCGACTGAATATTTTCAGTTTATCCATTTAGGTGAAAATTTATTTTCTCTGGCATGAAAATTTATTTCCACCGGCATGAAAATAAATTTTCATGGTATGGAAACCTTTTTTTCATGCCGGAGAGATTTGCTTTTTATGCAATCAGAGCTGCGATGAACTGGATGAAGAGAATCAGGAACACCATCGCGATTGGATAGACCGTCGCATAGGCGATGCTGGGAGCGGAACTGTCGCTCATCGAGTCGGCGGCAGCAAGTCCCGGCGTACTGGTCATTCCTCCTGCAATCGTCCCGATCAGGTCCAGAATATGGATCTTGAATACGAAATAGCCGAACAGGACAGCCACGATCATCGGTACCATTGTGATCGCCATACCGATTCCGAACAGTGTCCAGCCGCTTTCCTGGAATGTTGATACCAGGTTGACTCCGGCGGATGTTCCGACCTCGGCGAGGAACAGAAGTAGGCCGATCTGGCGAAGCAACTGGTTGGCGGAACCTGACATAGACCAGATGATCGGTCCCGTCTTGCCGATTGCGCTCAGGATAAGTGCGACAATCAGGATGCCACCAGTCAGCCCGGGCGAGAAAGAGAAGGAATCCGAAAACGAAATGTTCAGCTTCCCGAACAATACCCCAAGGACAATACCGGCAGCAATCGGGAAAAAGTCCGTGTCGGAAAGTTTCTTTTCGTCATTCCCGAATACCTGTCCCAATTCCTTTATGTCTTCTTTTTCTCCGGCGACCATCAGTTTGTCACCGAATTTCAGCAATAATTCCGGTTCAGGCGGAAGGTCGATACCACTTCGGCGTACGCGGGTGACGGTGCAGTTGAACGTGCGTTGCAAGTTTAGGTATCCTAAACTTTTATTGATGACGTTTTTGTTCGTTACTAACAGGGATTGCAATTCTTGCGTACTGCCGAAGGGAAGATCGTTTTCTACACGTTCGCCGACAAGAAGTGCCAGTTGTTCCAAAGACTTGTCGTTGCCGACAGCCTTGATCATATCTCCTTCATGCAGGATGGTTTGCGCTACCGGTATGCTTGTCCGGTCTTTATGTTTTACACGGGAAATAACGGCGCCTGTCATAGAACGGAGTTGTAACTGGGCCAGTGTTTTTCCGAATATATTGGCATGGGTGATGCGGAAAGTCGCTGTGTGCAATGGGGGATATTTCCCTTTCCGTTGTGCTTCGAGTGCTTTGGCTTCGGCGACAAGGTCCTTGCGTAGCAATTTCGGCAGTAATTTTATGAAAAGTATTACACCGATCACTCCGAACGGATAGGCGATACCGTAGGCGATGGAAGCGGAGGAGGAGTGCGTGCTGTCGATCGCGACGGCAAGACCCGGTGTACTGGTTAGCGCCCCGGCGATCAGTCCCACGAGGCTAGGTGTATCGATTCCGACAACATATTTAAGTATCAAACCGGTAAGGCTGGCGGAGCCGACGATCAGGAGCGTCAGTATGATCAGTGTTTTCCCTTTCGAACGGAACGGAGT
>ENA-OQCB01000891-OQCB01000891.1-human-gut-metagenome-genome-assembly--contig:-NODE-891-length-12775-cov-2.424178_pt1 | contig 12775 bp, 25 predicted proteins | sample MGYA00242493_ERZ504568 | MGnify/ENA primary metagenome ERZ504568 (study PRJEB26092, sample SAMD00036229) | human gut metagenome | host: Homo sapiens | study: EMG produced TPA metagenomics assembly of...
ATGAATTGCCAATCATATATGAATTGCTTGATAGATATAAAGGTGAAAAGAGCATTTATGTTTTTCACTCAAGAGCTGATATAGAAGATTATTTATCAAAAACGTTTGGGTAATAGGGGTGAGATAAAAGAAAATTGCACGGAATGTGCTGGAAGCATTGCCCAGTTGGTTTTCTATATTTGAGAGAGACGGAAAAAGGGATATTCCTTTATTCAGGTTAAAACAGCCCAAATGGGAAAATATGAAGCCTATGATAAGACAAACAGGTTTTATTTGGCTCTTGGTTTTAAAGAATTTGAAGTGTTTCCAAATTTATGGGATGAGTGGAACCCGTGTCAAGTGTATATTATGGCAATATGATACTTTATATAAAAAAATAGGTGAAAGCTTATAGGGGAAAGTGATAGAATGAATATTAGAAAATCAACTGTAAATGATTTATCAAGAATTGCAGAAATATTTATATTCAATAATCGAATAAATTATTTTCCTATATTTAAAGATGAACATTATTCTTTCGGCGAACTGCAAGTTGTTTCGCTTGTTGATTATTGGAAGCAAAATAAAGAAATTATAGAAAACGTTTATGTCTATGATGATGGAATTGTGAAAGGATTTATCGAAATACATGGTACTGAAATATACAAGTTGTATGTTGATCCATTTTTTTCAGAATAATTTAATTGGGAAAGCGTTAATTACTTTTGCGATAGAGAACTATAAAGTGAATTATTTGTGGGCTTTAGAAAAGAATACGAAAGCTATCTCATTTTATCAAAAGTATGGATTTCATATCACAAAATATAGAAAATTTGAAGAAGATACAACAGAATATCTTATTAAATTAGAACGATAGATTTTGAATTTACGAGGGAAAAGGTTATGTCTGAATTACAAATTGCATGGTTAGAATTAGTAACAGTCGGGGGACTTGGTGCAATATTAGCCTTGTCTGGAGTTATCATCAATATTGTTACAAAAAAGCAAAATTAAATTATGTACGGAAATACACAGAAGGAATTGTTGTACATATGGATTTTCAGGCGAAGGAAGAATGTATCCAATTGTAGAATATTTTGTGAATGGTACTTGTTACAAGACAAAGAAAAAATTTCGTGGTGTAAAGATTAAACGGATATCCGGCTTGTCAGCTCCTATATCTTCAGGAGTTTATGAAGATGAAAAGGGATGGCTGTATGTAAAAATAGGCCCGGTTGTAAATTTACACAAGCTGGCTGAACAGTTGTGGCCTATCAATAGTAAGATGCAGTTTATTATAATCCAAACAATCCAAAAAAGTGCTATGTAGATAGACCAATTTCAGGAGGGTTTACATCAACCATGTTTATCCTAATGGGTCTGGTAACAATAATTTTAAGTTTGTCGGTATTTTTCTTGATACAGTTGTAAGCTTTATATAGAAAGGTTTGAATGATACAGAGGAGGAGATTTGAAAATGAAAATTGAGCCCATTGAAATCAAGGATAAATTAGGTAGAACAATAGTGCTACGCAATGCAATACCAGACGATGCAAATGATTTGATAAGATATTTAGAAGTTATTTCGGCAGAAACGCCATATTTGATTAGAGAACCCGATGAGATTACTATTACGTATGAACAAGAGGTATCATTTATAAATAATTGTTTGACTTCAAATAAATCGCTGATGCTAATTGCTACATTAAACGGAAAACATATTGGTAATTGTTCTTTGAGTCCAATAGGTAGCTATAAAAGATATTCTCATAGGTGTGAAGTGGCAATTGCTTTATATCAGGAATTTTGCGGATATGGTATTGGAAAAAGTATGCTGGAAAATGTACTTGAAGTTGCAAAAGGATTAGGATTTGAGCAAGCAGAACTTGAAGTTATTTCCGACAATAGAAATGCCATTGCTCTATATGAAAAACTTGGTTTTAAGAAAATATGGTTCATTTCCTGATAATATGAAATATGCCAATGGAGAATATGCTTCGGCGGATTGGATGATGAAAAAAATTGTAGTATCTTGTAATACAATAAAAATTTCAAGACGTAAATATAAGAGATAAACAAATAAGTAAAAGTGAACAGTATATTAAATCAAAATTGGATGGAAACAGATACATAGAGTCGGAAGTAAAAAAATATTCTAGACAATTTATTTCCGCAATAACAGTTAACATGGAAAGATGTTTATAATGGGAATAGAAAGTTCTTATGAAACCAAATAAATTTATACAAATCATAGAAATCGACTGGAATAGAATTCCGGAACATTCTTATTTGAGAAATATTTCTGTTCTGAGGAACTTAAAACATTTGGAATTTAACAGTAATATTACGTTTTTTGCAGGAGAAAACGGAAGTGGTAAATCGACTTTGTTAGAAGCAATCGCAGTGGCTTATGGATTTAACCCGGAGGGCGGAACAAAGAATTACTCGTTTGAAACTTACCATGATGTATCAGAATTAAGTGAGGCAATTTACATTTCCAAAGGCTTTAAAAAACCGGAAAGCGGTTATTTTTTCGTGCAGAAAGCTTCTTTAATGTAGCGACAAAGGCGGAAGAATATGATGCGTTTAATCCTAATGGACCTTCTTATGGAGGGAGAAGTTTGCATTGCCAGTCCCATGGCGAAAGCTTTTTAAGTTTCTTTCAGACGTTTCAAAAGCAGGGGATTTATATTTTAGATGAACCGGAAGCGGCGTTGTCACCCCAGCGTCAGCTAACTTTATTTATGCAGATAGCACAGAAAGCAAAGGAGGGTTCTCAATTTTTGATCGCCTCACATTCTCCTATTTTATTGGGATTGCCGGAGGCTGAAATTTTATCTTTTGATGGAAATACGATTGAAAAAATTTCTTATGAAGATACAGAGAGTTATGCTATAACGGAAATGTTTATAAACAATCGAGAGGTTTTAATAAAACATTTACTGGAATAATAAAAATTATACAACTTTGGTTGAAAAAGATAAAATTTTATGATATATCTTTACTGCTGAGAAAAGGAGGACTTATGATTAGAAAATTATCAGAGAAAGATATGAATGAGATTAGTGAAATTTGGCTTTCTGCAAATCTTCAAGCGCACGATTTTGTTCCGGATTCCTACTGGACGGAAAATCTTCCATTTGTAAAAGAAATGCTGCCAAAGGCAGAAGTCTACGTATATAAAGACGAAGAAAGAAAAGAAATCGCAGGATTTATTGGAATAAATGAGGATTACATAGAAGGGATTTTTGTAAAGAGTGATGCTCGTTCAAAAGGGATTGGAAAAGCGTTATTAGATTATGCAAAGACATTAAAAAGTCATTTATACTTACATGTATATGAGAAAAATAACAGAGCAAGTCTGCTTTTACAAGAGAGAAAATTTCAGACTTGAGAGGGAAGGCATAGATGAAAATACAGGAGAAAAAGAATACTGTATGGAATGGAAACGGGAAATATGAAAAATCAATATAATAAGACAATGACCGCGTGTTTTGTGGGATATATTGTACAGGCAATCATTGTCAATTTTGTGCCGTTATTATTTTTAACTTTTCAAAGACAGTATCATTTGCCCCTTTCCCAGATAACCATGTTGATTACCTTTAATTTTGGTATGCAGCTTTTGGTGGATATGGCGGCGATTGGGTTTGTAGATAAATGGGGTTATCGTTTCTGTATGATTTTAGCTCACATTTTATCTGCCTGTGGTTTGATTTCGCTGACATTTTTACCTGAGATACTGCCTTCTGCTTTTGCGGGAATTTTGATTTCTGTTATGATTTATGCAGTCGGCGGAGGCTTATTAGAAGTGCTGGTAAGTCCGGTGGTAGAAGCGTGCCCTTCCGATAATAAGGAGAAAGCAATGAGTATGCTTCATTCTTTTTACTGTTGGGGACAGGTCGGTGTTGTTTTGATTTCAACCATTTTCTTCTCCGTAGCAGGTATTGGGAATTGGAAAATTATGGCGCTTTTATGGGCAGTTGTTCCTGTTGTAAATGCGCTTGTATTTACGAAAGTTCCCATGGTATCTTTGCTGGAAGAAGGAGAAGAAGGACTTAGTATTAAAGAATTGTTTCGTATGAAATTGTTTTGGATTTTGTTGGTTATGATGGTGTGTGCAGGAGCCAGTGAACAGGCAGTAAGTCAGTGGGTTTCCACCTTTGCGGAAAAAGGACTGGGAATTTCTAAGGCAGCAGGAGATTTAGCAGGACCTATGGCATTTGCCCTTTGTATGGGATTGTCCAGAATGTTTTATGGAAAATACGGCGAAAAAATCCGCTTGGATTATTTTATGAAAGGAAGCTGTATATTTTGCGTAATTTCTTATTTAGGAATTTCTCTTTTTCCCAATCCGATTTTAAGCTTATTTGCCTGTGCAGTCAGTGGCTTTTCCGTGGGTATTATGTGGCCGGGAACCTTTAGCAAGGCTGCGGCAGCTTTGCCAAAAGCAGGAACAGCCTTATTTGCCTTGCTGGCATTAGGAGGAGATTTTGGATGCTCTGCAGGGCCTACTTTAGTAGGGTTTGTGTCAGATTTAGCAGGAGATAATCTGAAATTGGGAATATTGGCAAGTATTGTATTTCCTGTTCTTCTTTTAGTAGGACTTGCAATTTGCAGAAAGACAGAAGGGAACATTGGAGGAGAAAATGAAAGAGTTTTTTAAGAACAGTCAGGATGCTCTTGTGTGGTGCTGTAAACAGGGGACAATGGGGAATATCTATGATGACAACAGTGAAAATCCTCATTCGGCAATGGCAGTGTTGGGCGATTTTACTTATTTTGACGGAGAGCCTTCCGAAGATTTTGCACTTTTTGGGCCTCCAAGTGCAAAAAAAAGATTATCGGATTTTTGTTCCTTGCAGTAAAGAATGGGAAGAAATTTTAGAAAAATGTTATGAGGGTAAGATAAGGAAAATCACTCGATATGCCATGAAAAAAGAACGTGATATTTTCCAAAAAGAGCAGTTAAAACGGGCAGTAGAAACTGTTTTAGAAAAAGAAATACAGCTTTCTTTTCTTGATGAAAAGCTTTTTTACGAATGTAGAAAAGAGGAATGGAGTTACGATTTAACAGGGCAATTTTCAGATTTTGAGAGCTTTAAAAAGCTGGGAATAGGAGTCGTTGCAGTAAAGAACGGAGAAATTCTGGCAGGGGCGTCTACTTATGCAAGATACGATAAGGGAATTGAAATCGAAGTGGATACAAAAAGCAAATATCGAAGAATGGGACTGGCTTATGGATGCAGTGCAGCGCTTATTTTAGCTTGTTTAGAGCAGGAGATTTATCCCGGATGGGATGCCCATAATTTAGCCTCCAGAGCATTGGCAGAGAAGTTGGGTTATCATTTTTTAAGAGAATATGTTGCCTATGAGGTATATGAAAAATAATAGAAAAGCTGTGGCATGGAGATTGCACCGAGAATGTTTCGGCTGCTTTTCCTGCAACAGCTTTTCTATATTGTATTTAATCTTCTACCAAAGTAAGCCCTGAAATATCCGGTTCTATCATAAGAGAATAGTTGGTGTAATATACCACAAAACCGGGTTTTGAGCCGTTTGGTTTTTTTACATGTTTTTTCTGAATATAGTCAATTTCCACCTTAGGAGCGGTACGTCCGCTGGAGTAGTAAGCTGCCAGCCTTCCTGCTTCTTCAAAGGTAGAGTCAGGCAGTTCCTCGTTGTTGCTTTTTACAATGACGTGAGAACCTGCCACTTTTTTTTGCATGAAACCACCAGTCATTTCCTGTGGCAAATTTAAAGGTCAGTTCCTCATTCTGGTAGTTGTTTTTCCCTACATAAATGTGATAGCCGTCACTGGAAATGTAGTGGAGTGGCTTTGATTTTCCCAGTGCTTTTTTCTTTTTGGAATAGTGCTTTTCAGATAGCCGCACTCTGTCAGCTCTTCCTTAATCTGTGATAAATCACTTTCTCCGAGAGCGATGTCAAGGGCAGTGCTGACAGACTCTAAGTGAAGGATTTCGTTTCTGGTATCTTCGATTTGTTCCTCCAAGGCCTGAGCAGTTCGCTTTAATTTATTGTATTTGTCAAAGTATTTCTTTGCATTTTCCTGCGGCGTCATGGTGCTGTCTAAGGGAATGGTGATTTCCTCATTGGTATAGTAGTTTAAGGCTGAAAAGGATTTACAGCCGGGTTCTAAATTGTAGCCGTAAGTGTTAATCAGTTCTCCGTAAACCTTGTACTTATCCATTTTCTGAGTGTCACGCATCTGTTTTTCCTGTAAATCCAGTTTTTTCTGTTTCGCTCAAGAGCAGTCTGCACGATGCGGCGTAAATCAGAAGATTTTTGGCGGATGCGGGTAACCTTGTCTTTCTGTGCGTAATAAGCTTCTAAGACTTCAGAAATGGAAGAAAAATTCTCTGACAGGAGCAGCGCCGTATTTGGTGAGAGGAATGGAAGCATATTCTAAGGGCTCGTCCTCTTCATTATAGACAATGTTAGGAAGAAAATGTCCTTCCTGTACGTCTTCCATCACTCTGGAGAAGGTGTGAAACAGGTGCTCTTTGGCAGGCTCTGAAAGGGACTGCATGGCGTCTCCGCCGTCTAAAGAGGCACGATAGCAGATTTCTTCTGCAATACATGGGCTGATGCCGGTTAAGGAGGTATACAGCCCCTTGGCAATGGAAACAGGTTTTGTACAGATAGTTTCAAAGAAAAATTCCTGTGTAACAGTCAGAGGATTTTGTTTTTCCTGTGTCTGAGGGAGGAAATAATCTCTGCCCGGAAGAACCTCACGTACAGAGCTGACGTTACAGGAAATATGTTTAATACTGTCTAAAATCATTCTGTTTTCATTGAGAAAAATAATGTTGCTGTGTTTCCCCATGATTTCAATGACAAGAGTTTTGAAGCATAAATCTCCCAATTCGTTTAAGTGTTCAATCTGCATTTCAATGACACGTTCCATATCCGGCTGTGTTACAGCAGTGATTTTTCCGTTGCCGATATGCTTTCTTAAAAGCATACAGAAGTTCGGCGCAGTCAAAGGACTGACTTTGTTTTTATCTGTAAAATAAATCAGAGGGGAGAGAGGCGCTGGCAGAAAATCAGAAGGCGGTATTGTGTTTTGTTGTTCTTTATGGTTAATAACAGCTCATCTGCTTCCGGCTGGGCAATTTTATTGATTTTCCCTCCTACAATGGTTTCGTTTAATTCTTTTACAATATTCGCAATAGTAATTCCGTCAAATGCCATAATTTCTATCTCCTTTAAAGAAAAACTCGTCAAGTATATTTCATTTTAGCATAAATTTCTTCAGAGCAAAAAATATTTGACGGGGAAGTCGTTATTGGCTTATAATGACCATGTATGTTTATGCCTTACGGCAAATCAAAAACATAAGAAAGAGTTCAAAAATGATTAAAAGCATGACTGGCTTTGGCAGAGCCGAGCTAATAGACGAAGAAAAGAAGATTACGGTGGAGATGAAATCCGTCAATCACCGTTATCTGGATATCAATATGAGAATGCCAAAGAAATTCAGCGTTTTTGAAGCTTCTATTCGCTCTTTGTTAAAAGAGTATATCCAGAGAGGAAAGGTTGATGTATTTATCACCTGTGAGGATTACACACAAAGCAGGGTATCCGTAAAGTACAACCGTGAGCTTGCACAGCAGTATCTGGGATATCTTCAGGAGATGAGCAGAGATTTTCAGATTGATGGTGAGATAAATGCAGCCTTGCTTTCCCGTTATCCGGAAGTTCTGACTATGGAAGAACAGACAGAGGATGAAGATGAAATGTGGAGCGCACTGGAAGGGGTAATCAGAAGAGCAGCCGTTCAGTTCGTAGAAGCCAGAACAAAAGAAGGAACAGAGCTAAAGCGAGATATTCTTGAAAAGCTTAAAAATATGGAAGAAAAGGTAGAGCTGGTTGAAAAACGTTCTCCTGTTATTATACAGGAATACAGAGAAAAGCTGGAAACGAAGGTAAAAGAGCTTTTAGCGGATACACAGATTGAAGAAAGCCGTATTGCAGCAGAAGTTATTCTGTATGCAGATAAGATTTGTACTGATGAAGAAACCGTTCGTCTGAAAAGTCATATTAAGCATACCATGTCTGTGCTTGACGAAAAGGAAGGAATTGGAAGAAAGCTGGACTTTATTGCACAGGAGATGAACCGGGAGGCAAATACCATTTTGTCCAAGGCAAACGATTTGGAAACATCCAATCTTGCCATTGATTTGAAAACAGAAATTGAGAAAATTCGTGAACAAATTCAAAATATTGAATAAAGGCAGGATGTGCTATGGCAAAGCTGTTGAACATAGGATTTGGAAATGTGGTAAACATGGATAAGGTGGTTGCGGTGGTAAGTCCCGATGCAGCGCCGATTAAGCGTCTGGTGCAGGCGGCGAAGGAGTCCGGAAGGGCAATCGATGCAACACAGGGAAGAAAGACAAAGGCAGTTCTCATTACAGACGGAGAAATGCTGGTGCTGTCCGCTTTGCAGCCGGAGACAATAGCAAAGAGGTTTGGGATTTTTTCAGAGAATGAAACAAAAGGGGAATACGATGGCTGATAGAGGAATTTTAGTAGTAGTATCCGGTTTTTCAGGCGCCGGAAAAGGAACACTGATGAAACGTCTGATGGAAAAATATGATAATTATGCGTTGTCTGTTTCTGCTACAACAAGAGCTCCAAGACCGGGAGAAGAGCACGGCAGGGAATATTTTTTCCATACAAAGAAAGAATTTGAAGAACTGATTTTAGAAGATGCTTTGATTGAATATGCACAGTATGTTAATAATTATTACGGAACGCCAAAGGCTTACGTTGAAAAACAGTTAAATATGGGAAAAGACGTAATCTTGGAAATTGAAATACAGGGGGCATTAAAGGTTAAGAAAAAAATGCCCAATACCCTGTTGCATTTTTGTAAACGCCGCCAAGTGCAGAGGAATTAAAACGCCGTCTTGTCAATCGTGGAACAGAAAGCATGGACGTTATCGAATCAAGACTCAGCAGAGCCTCAGAAGAAGCAGAGGGAATGCCGGAGTATGATTATATATTGATTAACGATGTGATTGAAGATTGTGTTGACAATATGCACAATATTATTCAGAGTCAGCATGACGCAGTCAAAAATCGTCAGGAATTTATAAAAGAAATTACAGAAGAAATTGCTGTATTCAAGAAAGGAGAATAATTATGATACATCCATCTTACACAGAACTTATGGAGGTTATTAACGAAGGAGCAGAAATTGATGACGAACCATTAGTAACCAGCCGTTATTCCGTTGTACTTGCTACAAGCAAAAGAGCAAGACAGTTAATTGCAGGAAAAGAGGCAATGGTTCCAAGCTCAGGTAAAAAACCGCTTTCCACAGCAGTAGAAGAAATCTACAAAGGAAAGGTTCACATTTTACCGGAAGAAGAGGAAGTAGAAGAAGAAGAAACAACAGAAGAAAACGAAATCTAATAAAAAATGAGGCTGTCGCATTAAACAGGAATTGCACTTAATGCAACAGCCTCGTGTTGCAGTTAAGGAGGACACATGAGAAAAGTATTGTTTATTTCTCTGGGATGTGATAAAAATCTGGCAGACTCCGAAGAAATGCTGGGGATGCTGGTGGAGAATGGTTATACGCTTACCAATGACGAAACAGAAGCAGAAGTGATTGTGGTGAATACCTGTGCCTTTATCCATGATGCAAAGGAAGAGAGTATCAACAGTATTCTGGAAATGGCACGTTACAAAACAGAGGGTGTGTTAAAAGCATTGCTGGTGACAGGCTGTCTTGCACAGAGATATAAAGAAGAAATTATTGAAGAAATTCCTGAGGTAGACGCAGTTCTTGGAACTACCAGCTTCGGAGATATTATTAAGGCGCTGGATAAGGTTTTTGAAGGAGAGCGGTATCTGGAATTTAAAGATATTAACGCCCTAACAGAAATTAGTAAGAAACGAGTTTTGACAACGGGAGGCTATTATGGATATCTGAAAATTGCAGAGGGCTGCGATAAGAGATGTACATACTGTATTATTCCGAAGCTTCGTGGAAACTATCGCAGTATTCCTATGGAACAACTGATTTCTCAGGCGGAATATTTGGCAGAGCAGGGAGTTCGGGAACTGATTTTAGTAGCACAGGAGACTACCGTATACGGAAAAGATATTTACGGGGAAAAATGTCTTCACAAGCTTTTAAAAGAGCTTTGTAAAATTCCGGGTATTCAATGGATACGAATTTTATACTGCTATCCGGAGGAGATTTATCCGGAGCTTATTCAGACCATGAAAGAAGAAAAGAAAATCTGTCATTATCTGGATTTGCCTATTCAGCATTGCAGCGATAAAATTTTAAAGAAAATGGGCAGAAGAACTACAAAACAGGAACTCATTGACATTGTTACGCTTTTGAGAAAAGAAATTCCTGATATTATACTGCGAACTACGTTAATCACAGGATTTCCCGGTGAAACAGAGGAAGACCATGAGGAATTGATGGAATTTATTGACACTATGGAGTTCGACCGATTAGGCGTCTTTACTTATTCGGCAGAAGAAGATACGCCGGCTGCCAATATGCCAAATCAGATTGCAGAAGAAGTAAAACAGGACAGACAGGCAGAGCTTATGGAGCTGCAGCAGGAGATTTCTATTGATAAAGGAAATGATAAAATCGGTACCTGTGTAGAGGTAATGATTGAAGGAAAGGTTGCAGATGAAAATGCTTATGTGGGCAGAACCTATGGAGATGCTCCAAACGTAGACGGATATATTTTTATCAACACAGACACAGAGCTGATGTCAGGAGATTTTGCCAGAGTTCATGTAACAGGGGCGCTGGAATATGATTTGATAGGAGAGTTGGAAAATGAATACACCGAATAAATTAACGATTGCAAGAATTATTATGATACCGTTTTTTGTTGCGTTTTTAATGTATGATATTACAGGCAGTTCAGATAAATGGATTGCTCTTGCTATTTTTGTAATTGCCAGCCTTACCGATTTACTGGATGGCTATCTGGCAAGAAAATATCACCTTGTAACAAATTTCGGGAAATTTATGGACCCGCTGGCTGACAAACTGCTTGTTTGTTCTGCGTTGATTTGCTTTACTTCCACAGGACAGCTTCCTGCATGGATTACCATTATCATTATTGCCAGAGAATTTATTATCAGCGGCTTCCGCCTGATTGCAGCAGACAACGGAATTGTCATTGCAGCAAGCTACTGGGGTAAATTTAAAACAGTTTCTCAGATGATTATGATTATTTTAATGATTATGAATATTCAGAATACTGTATTTCAGGGAGCAATTACCGTGTTTGTAGTAATTGCCGTAGCGCTAACTGTTATTTCACTGGTGGATTATATTCTGAAGAATAAAAATGTATTAAGTATGCAGGATTAAAAAGAAGGTGACAGAATGAAACCGGAAGAAAAGGTTGTAGAGCTTTTGAAAAAGCATCAGTTAAAACTGAACAACCATAGAGTCCTGTACGGCAGGAGCCATTGCAGCACGGATTGTAGACGTGCCGGGAGCTTCGGAGGTGTTTGAGCAGGGCTTTGTGACTTATTCCAATGAAGCGAAAATGCGTGCCGTGAAGGTACGGGAGGAAGTGTTTGAAAAATACGGTGCAGTCAGCAAGGAATGTGCCAAAGAAATGGTTCATGGAGGACTTTTGGAGGCAAAAGCAGATATAGCGGTATCGGCTACCGGATTTGCAGGTCCTTCCGGTGGCTGGGAAGCACCGGTTGGAACTGTCTTTATCGGCTGTGGCTCTGCCAAAGAGATACAGGTGAAGGAATATCATCTGGAGGGCAGTCGGAGTGAGGTAAGAGAAAAAGCAGTTACCTGTGCCGTTCGTCAGCTTTGGAATTATTTATCCCAGCATTTTGAACATTTGTAGGATTTTGTCCATGCGGGCGGCTTCTTCCGGCGATTTGCCGGCTTTTAATACCTGAATGATTGCTTCCATTTCCTGCGGGGAGAAACGGACACCTTTTGATTTATTTGTGGAAGCGGCAGACATGAGAAAAGGCAGCAGCTCCTGCGGCGTTTTTTTCGCAGAGCCCTGTTCTGCCAGAGCATTGAGCATGGCAAGCTTTGACATATCCATTCCCGCGAGCTTGGGATTATCCATCCATGAGGAGGTTGCTTTTTGTGCAGCCTCCTCTTTTTTTGTTTCCTGATTGAACTGTGAATGAAAATTATTCATGAAAGGGTGTACCTCCTTTTTGTGGATTGTCGAAATCCAGCATTTGCATCATTAAAAATGTATTGGTAATGTTTTCCAGTTTTTCCTTTAGTGGTCCGTGGCATACTTTACTGCAGGCAGAGAGCATTTCCAAGGGATCGGTCTTTTCCTGAGGCTTGGCGCAGATCTGCATAGCATTTTCAGAAGAATGTAAAAGCTTAAAGGTGTTTTGCAGTTCCAGAAATTTTGCAAAAATGCAGATAAAGGACTGTCCTTTTGAAGGCAGATAAGGAATTGCCGCTTTTAAAATCCGCACAGAGTCTTCATTTACCATTTCGTCCAGTAATGATTGGGAATTCATAGATTATTACTCCTAGAATGAAATCCCTAAATTATATGTTGGGCTGTGGGAGGCTATGTCAAAAATTCCGTGCAGGCATAAAATAAAAGAGAAAGGAGCTGCTTATGGAAAAAGGAAAACAGATTAGTGGAAGATGGGAATACCATCTATGAGATAGATTTAGACTGTATGAAAAGAAAGCAGATGTTAAGGCAGAAAGAGGCGGCAAATACAAAAACAGACAGAGAAAGACTTCTCAAAAATGAGCAAAGTGAATTTTTTC
>ENA-OQCB01000893-OQCB01000893.1-human-gut-metagenome-genome-assembly--contig:-NODE-893-length-12762-cov-3.345706_pt1 | contig 12762 bp, 13 predicted proteins | sample MGYA00242493_ERZ504568 | MGnify/ENA primary metagenome ERZ504568 (study PRJEB26092, sample SAMD00036229) | human gut metagenome | host: Homo sapiens | study: EMG produced TPA metagenomics assembly of...
GTCCGATTTTTACCGTAGCTCTTGTTCCGATAAGCCCAATCTTTTTTATTTCGAGTGGTCTGGGCTGCTACCTTTGCTCCCGGCTTATCCACACCGATAATGGGAATGTCAATTTCTTCACGGATTGTTTCAAGAGCCAGCGCACTTGCCGTATTGCAGGCTACTACAATGGCTTTTACCTCCTGTGTCTGTAAAAAGCGGACAATCTGTCTGGAATATCGCAAAATGGTTTACTTTTGATTTACTCCGTAAGGAACTCTGCCGATGTCACCGAAATACACGATTTTCTCATGAGGCAGATTTCGCATAATCTCTCTCGCAACTGTCAGACCTCCGACTCCGGAGTCAAAAACGCCAATGGGCGCTGTTTTTTTATATTTCATACAATAACCTCATAACTGTCATTTTATCGTCTGTTCTTCATTTTACCCTTAACAAAGGGATATTGCAAGGTTAAAACCAACGAAATCCAATCTTCACTTTTGGCTTTTCCTGTGGATTTTTTAAAATCTCTTCAAATTCCTCCTCTGTAAGTACGGACTTTAAATCTTCTTTCTTCTCCTCTGTCACAATGCCGTAGGTATCATCAATAAAACATAAGCTGGGATACAGCACGCACCACCAGTTATGCCCCTGCGCCTCCCCGATACGTACGTTTAATGCTTCGTATTCACCTGCGGGAAAGGTACAATCTCCGTAAGTTTTGTCAGGAAAATAGGTGTTCTCCACTGCTGCCTGAACCTCATAAGTAAAGCCCGCTTCCTTCACGATTTTCTCTGCTTCTTCCTCTATTTCCTGCAAATGGGTAAGCACCAGCTCCTTTGTTTCTTCTAAGTCGGCATCCTGCTTTAATTTTTGCTGCAAGTACTCCACAATTCTGTCTTTCACCTGTAATTTCAGCTTCTGGTCTGTCTCTTTATCACTATTTGCGATAACGTGAAGGCGGAACACCTCACTTGCAATCCCCTGTTGGATTTCCCTGTCAAGGCGTGCCTGTATTTCTCTGTTTTCCCGCTTTAAACGAACCGTATTTATTCCTGTTAAAAATAAGGTCAATGCCAGCCCCAGAACTGCTGCTGCCAACCAGATTTTTCTGTCTTTCTGTTTTTCACTCAACTTTTATGTACCTCCTGATTTTGTTATCAGGAGTATTGACGGATTTGCGGTCTTTTATTCACCAATTCTGCCTCTAAAAGCTGTGGCAGCTGTTCCTTTCTGTGCCACCTATTGTATAAATCCTGAAGGGTTACTGCGTTTTTGGGCTTGCCTTCCAGATTATTTTCTAAAATTCCTGTAAGATAATCTCCCACAGACTCCCCTCCCTGTGTGTCAAAGCTCATAAGAGCCTTCACATCTTCACAGGAAAACACATAAATATTTCCCGCCACGGAAGGCTTTTCCTCTAAATAATTTAAAAATTCAAACAAAGCATCCTCGTTTTCCAGCAAATCCTTGCCTAAAAGAATGATTTTCATGTGTCCCATATCCAGATAATTTTTTTGATTTCTGTTAAACGCCTCTTCCGCTTCCTTGGGAGTAGCTCCCTGATAAAAAATTGCCTGAGGCTGCTCCTCCTGATTTTTCCCTTGTCCTGTAATTTCTCCCAAGCCCGGAATACCATAAATCAGTTCAAAGCTTCCATCTTTATAATCTGCGCTCATGGACAACGGAAAGGCTCTGTTTTCCAGAGACACCCCACAGCCTGACAGGGGAAGCATACACAGTAAAATTGCCGCTCCTTTTACAAAAACAGATTTCTTTTTCCCTGCAAAGCCTGCATAGATAAGAAGGAGCAGGAACAATGGTCCGTAAAACCACCCTGTAATTTCCCAAAAAAGCTCCGGTGATACCTGTGCTTTCTCACATATTAAGGCTGCTGCCACCACTCCCGCTGCCAGAAAAGGCGCTCCTTTTTCCATATCTGTCCGCACCAAAAGCTCATGATTATAGAAAAACACACCTCCCAGCGCAAACAACATGCTGAACATTACCGCAGCCACCCAGAAAATATCCACACGCTCCAGAAAATCTCCCGGAATTCGGATGCCTGCCATAAATTCAACCATGGGATACCGACTGTGCTCATATCCTCCAATTCCAAAGCTTCCCTGAAGCAATAAAAGACACAACATCAAAATTCCTGTCACAAGAAATAATGCCCCCCTCATGACCTTTCCCGTTTCTCCCGGTTTTTTCACATTTCCCAGCGCCACAGGCAAAAATGTAAAAGGCAAGAACGCACAAAAAACCTGATAGCTGCCTTTTAACCACCCCTGCAAGGTTAAATCCCCCAGCTCACCCAAATAATAGCTTTTCATCCGTAAAATTCCAAGGCACAACATTCCTGCCAGAATAAAGAGGAAAACAGGAAAACATACCTCTGCCATTCTTCCCCGCCTTTCCAGTCCCTGATGGCTGCCCAGATACGTAACTATGCCTGCCAGAACAATTACAATCCAGTACACACTGCCCTCTATCAGAAAGCGGTCTGTAATTCTGGCTGTCGTCAGCAAAAGATATACTCCCATAAACCATAACCATGACATATACAGGAAAACAAAAATACTGCCAAATATCTTTCCCATATATCTTCGAGGATTTTGCATTACCGTTTTTATTCGAATAAAATAAATAAAGAAAAGTATATAAACGGCCATTACTGTTAGCAAACATAAGATTCCCTGCCTTCCGAAAACTTCCGGAAAAATCGGAATTACCAATGTATAAATTCCAATGACTCCCAGAACAATCTGACGAAACAGCTGTCTGTGAGAAATTCTGGCATTATCTGCAAACATATCATACGCCTCCTTTCTTCTTTGTTCGGAGTTTTACCTGTTCCTCGCGCCTTGCATACAGAGGTCTTTTAGTAAGAAAGCGAAAAGGAGCACGAACCGTTCCGTCCTGCTCTCCTCTGTATCCCGCCTGATTTTGGGCTGCAAAAGGAGTAAGATAGGGAATTCCAAAGCTTTTTAATCCTGCCAGATGGCTGATAACCAGATAAAGTCCTAACAAAATACCAAAGACTCCCAGCGTCCCTCCCAGAAAAATACAGCCAAATTTTAACATTCGAAATGGCGCTGAAAATTCCTGATTTGGAATTGCCAGTGAGCAAAGCGCTGTCACAGCCACTACCACCACCACAATGGGGCTTACCAGATTGGCTTCCACCGCTGCCTGCCCGACAATCAGGCCTCCTACAATACCAATGGTTCCTCCCAGAGGTCCGGGCATACGCACCCCTGCTTCCCGAATGGTTTCAAAGGCAATTTCCATAAATAATACCTCCAAAAGAGCCGGAAAGGGAACACCCTGCCTTGCCTCGGAAAAGGATAAAATAAGATTAGTAGGCAAGACCTGCGTGTGAAAATTTTGTAACAGCAAGATAAGTTCCGGAAAACAGCAAGGTTAAAAACCAAGGCAAAATAGCGAATAAGCCGCTGAAAGCTTACAATTTCAAAATGATTATAATTGTCCTCACTCACCTGCAAGAAATCGTTTAAAACTGCCGGAAGCAAAATTCCTGTTGGAGAATGGTCACAGAGCAATAAAATTCTGCCGTTTAAAATTTCCACTGCACATTTATCCGGCCGCTCCGAAGTCTGAAACTGAGGAAAAGGAGATAGCCAATGCTTCTCCGTAAGCTGTTCAATCGCTCCGGTATCCAAAATTCCGTCAATCACAAAAGAGTCCAAGCGGTTTTCAAAGCTCTGATAAAAGCTCCGGCCTCACTAAATCTTCCATATATAAAAGCTGTACCAGAGTCTGGCTTCTCTCTCCCAATGTTTTCTGTTTTACCTTTAATCTTGTGTCCCGAATTCTCTTTCGAACCAGTGCGGCATTGGTTTTTACTGCATCAGTGAAGCCCTCCTTTGAGCCTCGAAGCACCTTTTCTCTGCTGGACTCTGAAACACTGAGATTAGGATATCCCTTACTGCCGATTTTGATTGCCTTATTGTACCCATCTATAAAAAAAGATTGCATTTCCTGCCAGCATGGCTGCAAAGGCTTTATCCATGTCTTCCAAAGGCTGCACATCAGAAATCCCCATTCCGTTGTCCTTGATAAATTCAATCAGCTCGTCTCCCGGCATCTCCCATATATGATTTACCAGCTTGCCGATTACAGAGTCCTCCAGCACCATGTTGCTTACGGCAACTTCAATGTAGACCACCATGCAGCGTATTTTTTTGCCCTCCCCTAAAAGCATGGGGCGAATGATACAGTCGTCACAGTTTTGCAGGCGTTTTCTCACGTATGCTTCGTTTTCATCAATATGTGTTGAGATTATGTTATTCATGATTTTCTCCTCAAAATGTTTTAAAGCTGAATGAACAGTGTCAAACACAGCTCCAGACATTCCAATGGCAAATGATTAGGAACATTTTCGCAGTTTTTTGAGCATAGTGATGTTTTGGAAGCCGTGTTTGAGTGCTTTGCACGAGTTTGGCGGACAAAACATCCGTAGACAGCGCAAAAAACAAGAAAATGAACGTATTTGCCATGGAATAGCTAAGTCTATATCTTCAAACATTATCATTGATTTGTATGAAAAAAGGAGTGTCGCATAACTTTCGTGCAACATCTCCTTTTATTATCTCACCTATATTTTCTTTTATTCTTGATTTAAGCTGCGAATAATCGCTTTTTGCTGATTATCAATATGAAGCTGAACGTAATCTAAAGCCTTTTTTTCGTCTCTTGCTCTTAGAGCCTCGCAAATGGATTTGTGTTCTTCCGCCAATGTGCGGCGCACAGCAATGTCTTTTAAATATTCCATACGATAACGATACATCTGCTCTCTTAAATTATTCAAAAGCTGTACCAGACGTTTGTTGTTGGTTGCCTGATAAATGGTATCATGAAATTCCACATCTACCTCTGCCAGTTCTGTAAGGTTGTCGGACTCAATGAGTGTCTGAAAATGTGCTTCAATTTTTTCCAGATGTTCCATTTCTTCCTTTGTAATTCTCTCGCAGGCAAGGGAAATGGCTAAAACTTCCATTCCTTTTCTTACTTCCAGCACATCATTTAAGTCTCTCTCTGTAATGGAAGCAACTTTTGCACCCTTTCTGGGAGCCATCACAACAAGTCCTTCCAGCTCCAGCTTACGGATTGCCTCTCTAATAGGTGTACGGCTTACCCCCAGCTTGTCTGCCAGAGCAATTTCCATCAGACGCTCTCCCGGTTTTAATTCCCCTTTCAAAATCGCTCTTCTGAGTGTATTAAAACCACATCTCTCAAGGAAGATAGTCATCCATATTCATTTCCAAATCCATTCCTGCTATTTTCTCCTTCCGCCATTGTTAAATACTGTTGTCAAAAAACGGTTCTTGCCGACGGCTTTCCCGCAGCGCTTCACAGGCGTTTTCCGCCGTTGCTTTATCATCAAATAATCCGAATACCGTAGGGCCGCTGCCGCTCATCATAGCATTTAATGCCCCATGTTCTTTCATGTGATCTTTAATTTTCTGAATAACCGGATAATGAGGAATTGTAACCGTTTCTAATACATTTCCCATGCAGTCTGCAATCTTATTCAAATTATGCCACTGAATTGCATCCAGCATTTTATCAATTTCAGGATGATACTCTAATTCATTGGCATGAAGATTTTCATAGACAAACTTTGTAGACACGCTGATTGCCGGCTTTCCGATAAGCACATAACAATCCGGACACGCAGGAAGGGCACGGAGCTTGTCTCCAATTCCCTCTGCCAACGCAGTTCCTCTTAAAAGACAATATGGCACGTCTGCACCGATTTTCACGCCTCTTTCCATCAGCTCTTTTACAGAAAGTCCCAATCCAAACAAACGATTTACTCCAATCATGGTTGCTGCCGCATCAGAGCTTCCGCCTGCCATGCCTGCCGCCACAGGAATAAATTTCTGCAAATCTACGGTAATTCCCTGCTCTACTTGAAATTCATCCATCAAAAGTTTCGCCGCTTTATATACCAGATTGCTTTCATTTACCGGTATGAAAGGCAGATTGGTAGTAATTTTAATTCCCGGTGTTTTACTGATTTCTATATCTAATTGGTCGTACATATTAATTGTCTGCATAATCATGCGCAATTCATGATATCCGTCTTCTCTTTTACGCAGAACATCTAAACCAAGATTGATTTTTGCCAACGCTCTTAATCTCATGGCTTCTCCTCCGACTTTTGTATATTGTATTCCTTTTAGTACATTCTATTCTATATGAAAACATATTTTTTTTCAACTGGCAAGATAGCCAAACAATTTCCTCCTATTTTTAAAGGAGCCGTTTACACGAAACCGCTCCTCTTACTGAAAATATTTTATTTTTCTACTTTTTTCATAAGCACTAAGGTGTCATACGGTTTGATTGTTTCATTTTCCATTTCATTCAATTCTAAAATTGTATCAATGGTCGTATAAAACCGCTTTGCAATATCCCAAAGGGTATCCTGCGGCTGCACCTGATATCCTACAATTCCCGGCATATTACGCAGTTTTTCCCTGTCCAGCTCTCTTTCTTCAATATTTTGGATAATTCCTGTTTCTCTCTGCTTCATTACCAGCGCATTTAAGTTAATCACGATTTTTGCCTCGATTTCATCGCTGTCAATCATGGTCGTGGACAATTGCTCTAAGTCCGCTCGCATATAATAAACACAATTTTCTGTAATCTGCTCTGCCTCGATTATATGCCGGAAGGGTATCATGGTTTCCATGGAATAAAACGGCATATCATCATCCCCGATAATATATAAAATCCGAATTTGGACAACGCCCTCCACCTCAATTCCGTTTTCTACAATTCTGCTGCTGTCTACTTTTACATTTCCGTCGCTGTGACAAATCTGCAAAATTTTTCCGTGACTGTTTTCTATTTTAATCCTGTCATTCACCTTGCACTTTGAAAAATTTTTCACCAGCAGACTTTCCAATACCTGATTTTCCCTGACTGCCTCACACTCTTTTAACGGCGTGTATACATCCATGAGAAGAGATAATTCCTCTTCCTCATAAATTTTCAGTTCCAGCTCCAAAACAACGTCCACGCCAATGACACGCTCTTCTCCGTCTTCATCCTGTTTCACCTTTAAATCACCTTGGGGCATGGAAATTTCCACATTGGGTATCATTTCCTGTGTGCAGCCCACACACTCCAGCTCCTGATAAAAGGGAACAGAATGCTCCAGCCATTGCAGGGAATTATTATCATCATTTCCGCTGTAAAGAGCAAAGACAAACAGCTCTCCCTTTACTGCAATTTTATCGTTTTCCGCACGAATATCCAACCCTCTTACCTCTACGGTATTCCAAAGCAGTTCATAAATATCCGGTTTGTTAGAGCTTAGAGAAATATCCTCTTTTACACGCATGGTGTCTTTTTTATGTATCACAGTACCGAGAATAGAAATATCCTCTTTTTTCTGGGAAATTTCATCATCTTCCACGGCAACGGGCAGCTCCAACTCTTTACTTTCCTCCACGTAAGCTGTAAAAGTCACTAATGCCTTTATATTCAATTTTCTGGAATTTATAAGCTGAACGCTCAAATCCTCGATATCCCATTTTAACTGTACTTTATCTCCGCTTTCCAGCCCCTCTAAGTTTAGAGTCTCTCCAATACGCAAGGTTCCCATAAGGCTTTGAAGGCGTCTTTCTTCATTGTCGCTGACGTATAAAAGACTCACTACCAGCGCCCCTGTAATATATGCACGCCCCTCGCTTATCTGAATATCCTCTAACTGGATATCGCCCTTTTTCTGTATCATGCGCCCGATATCCGGCTTTACATCAGGAACGTTTAAATCCTCATCAAAAGTAATCTGATTAACTGCCTCGCACTTTTTTTGAAGCATATACATATTTTTTGTTACCAGTTCCACACCACTACCCCTTTTCTATTCAAAAATAACCGGCTCTTCCCGATATTTCATCTTAATCACCAGACAGGGATAAGATGCTTCCTCCTTCAGTTCTTCGCCATCCTGCGGACCAAGCAACGTCGTCTGTAAATGAATTGCATTATCCCACAGGGATAAATCTTCAATTTGTATGCTGTACCCTCCTGTTTTCTGTTCTCCATATCCTTTCATGAGGTAAAGATATCCTGCATCCTGATAAGTCATCTGAAATTCCTTTGCCTTATTCTCACCTATCAATTCTTTTACTTTTTCAGGATAATCTTCCTCTTTCATAACGGTATACTCCGGTTTTACACCGTCCATTGCCCCTTACCTTTTTTCAATGCTTGCAGCCACATAAAAAGCAGGATATCACTGTCCAAAAGCAGGATTATGGCTGTTCCTTTTTTCACATCTTACGCCACCTTCACTTTGCCAGTCTTATCCTAAATGTATGCGGATTTTTTTCTGAAATATGCGTACTAATCCTTGCATATTAGAGATGATTTCATTATACTTTATTAGATAGGTTGGGCCTGCACATTAATTATTCAAAAGAAAGAAAGGTTATTTATTATGTTTCGATTTCTTATTGTATGTATCTGCGTTATCGGATACTTAATTCTGTCTATTCCTATTCTTATTGTGGAATGGATTGTAGGGAAGTTCAACAAACGAGCAAAGGATATCAGCTCCCTGCGTATTATTCAAACAGTTTTCAAATTTGTTCTGAAGGTTACCGGTGCAAAAATCACTATTATCGGCCATGAAAATGTTCCTACCAATCAGGCTGTACTGTATATCGGAAACCACAGAAGCTTTTTTTGATATTCTGCTGACTTACACTTTATGCCCTGATTTAACCGGCTATATTGCCAAAAAAGAAATGGAGCCAATCCCTCTGCTTTCTACATGGATGCGTTATCTTCATTGCCTGTTCTTAGACAGACAGGATATTAAAGCCGGAATGAAAACTATTTTAACTGCCATTGATAAAGTGAAAAGCGGAATTTCTATTTGTATTTTCCCTGAAGGTACAAGAAATAAGGGAGAAAACGAACTGGAAATGCTTCCTTTCCACGAAGGCAGCTTTAAAATCGCCACAAAGGCAGGATGCCCGATTATTCCCATTGCAATCAGCAACTCTGCTGAAATTTTTGAAGCACATTTTCCAAAAATCAAGCCTTGCAAGGTAGTAGTTGAATATGGCGCTCCCATTTATCCTGACCAATTAGAAAAGGAAGATAAAAAGCATCTAGGGGCGTATACACAGAAAGTTATTTTAGAAATGTTAGAAAAAAATCACGATTTAGTTTAAAAAACTCTACTAAAAAAGGTATACATTGAACGCTTAATTTGCATCAAATGTATACCTTTTTCAGTATCGACTTACTTTACCAGCACTCCGTGTTCTCTATTTCCCCACATCTTTTGCTTTAAAAACAGGATTTTTTCCTTCTTTTTTCTGTTTTTCGTAATCTTTTAATACTTTCATCGCCGTATTTCCAAGAACCAAAATGACCAGAATATTTACGGTTGCCATACATCCCATCGTAATGTCCGCAATATTCCACATCATGGAGAAGTCTGCCTGTGCTCCGAAAAATACTGCTAAAAGACAGGTAATACGGAAAATAAATAACAATTTTTTATTATTTTTTAATAAACAGAATATTCGACTCTGCATAATAATAATTTCCAATCAAGCTACTGAATGCAAAGGCAAAAATGGAAAGTGTGATAAAATGAATGCCCCAATTTCCTACGTTTGCGGAAATAGCCTTCTGCACAAAAGGAATACCGTCTAATACGCCGGACTCACCCTGCACACCGGAAAGTAACAGCATCATAGCTGTTGCAGAGCATATTAACAGAGTATCAATAAACACAGATAAAACCTGTACCATTCCCTGTTTTGCCGGATGACTTACAGATGCGCTTGCAGAAGCATTGGGAGCGCTTCCCATACCTGCTTCATTGGAAAAAAGACCTCTTTTAATACCGATTACCACAGCGCTTCCTGCCATACCTCCTGCAAATGCCTTGAAATCAAATGCCTGAGAAAAAATCATAGAAAACACTTTCGGAAGCTCTGTAATATTGGTAATGACTGTATAAAGTCCGATTAGGAGATAAGCACCTGCCATAATCGGTACTAATACAGATGTGATAAAACCAATTCTGTGTACTCCGCCAAAAATAACAAAGGCTGTTCCTACTGCCAAAATCAATCCCACAAGCATAGGATAAACCGTATCGCTATAACCCGGAATATAATATTCCAAAGAAGATGACATATTGAAGGATTGAAGCCCGTTAAAACCATAAGCAAAGCAAATAATCAAAAGAACTGAAAATAAAATCCCCAGCCAGCGTTTGCCAAGCGCTTTCTCCATATAATAGGAAGGACCTCCTCGAAATTCCTCTTTGTCCTTCACTTTATAAACCTGTGCCAAGGTACTTTCAATAAAAGCGGATGCTCCGCCAATGACTGCCATAAGCCACATCCAGAAAACTGCTCCTGCTCCGCCTGCTGCAATCGCAGTGGCAATTCCTGCAATATTTCCTGTTCCGACTCTGGAAGCTGTGGAAATCATCAATGCCTGAAAAGAAGAAACCTGTTTTTTCCCGTTTTCTTCTCCTGCTTTTTCCTTTAATACATGAAACGACTCTTTTAATAATCTCAACTGTACGAAACGTGTTCTTATTGTAAAATATATTCCCGTTCCTACCAGCAGAAATAATAAAAGATACGTATACATCCAATCATTTACTGCACTTAAAATGTTGTTCAGCATGTGTCATTTCCTCCTTACGTTATAGTATTTTACATGATGCCTTAACCATGCACACTTTCGAAATTATAACAGAAAGTATACTGCTTCGCAAGGAATTACCACATAGATATAAAATACCGTATGTCTAACTTAATTTTTCCACAATCTCCCCAAATTCCATAAAATGAGATGCCTTTACCAGTACAGTATCACCTTTTTCCAGAAGTTCCGGAAGCTCCTTCATCAAAGCTTCTTTATCTGCAAAATGTCTGACCTGAGTCTTAGAATTTACTTCCCCGGCCGCATCCGCCATATCTTTTGAAAGCTCTCCCACACATAAAAGAACATCAATCTCTTTTTCTGCCGCATGTTTTCCGACTTCTTTGTGCATCTTTCTTTCATCTGCACCCAGTTCTCCCATATCGCCCAGAATGGCAACCTTTCTGCCCAGCGCATCGGTAAGCACATCTAAGGATGCTTTCATGGATATTGGATTTGCATTATAGCAGTCGTCAATAACTGTATAATTCGGTGCTTCTATAATATGAAATCTGCCGCTTACAGACTGAAGGCTTTCAATTCCTTTACGAATTTCCTCTATGGTAAGACCATAGGTCAAACCAACTGCTGTTGCTGCAAGTGCATTATAAACAGAATGTTTTCCCGGAACAGGAATGAGTACAGAAAAACTTTCTTCTCCTGCATGAATACAGCAGGAAATCCCCTTTAACCCTTCCGGTTTAATCTCATCTGCCCAAATACCCTGATGATTTTCTACACCAAAAAATACCGGCTTTATTCCTTTTGTTTCCTGAACAGTCACCAGCTTATCATCATCACCATTTAAAATAATATGGTCATCTGACTGAAGATAATCGAAAATCTCTGTCTTTGCCTTTAATATTCCATCTCTGGATTTCAAAAATTCTAAATGACATAATCCAATATTAGTGATAACACAAGTATTCGGTCTGGCAATTTTTGCTAATCTGTGCATCTCGCCAAAATCACTAATTCCCATCTCTAACACTGCCATTTCATGTTCATCACGAAGACGGAAGATTGTCAGTGGAAGACCCAATTCATTATTGAAATTTCCCTGCGTTTTCAATGTATTGTATTTCTGTGCCAATACAGATGCAATGACCTCTTTTGTACTGGTTTTCCCAACACTTCCTGTAATTCCCACTACCGGTATCTGAAGTTGCTTTAAGTAAAATTCTGCAATATCCTTCACCGCTATAAGAGAAGACTTTACAAGAATATATGGAAAAGGCTTCTCTCCCAAACTTCTTTTTCCGAATAAAGTAGCCAATACCGCTTTTTCCATTACCTGTTCAATAAAATCATGAGCGTCTACTCGCGCACCCTTAATAGGAACAAATAAGCCGCCTGCCTCTGCTTTTCGACTGTCTGTGAAAATACAGGTCACTTCCTTATCTTCCATTTCCTTGGGGCCTACATAAGTCCCGTTACAAGCCAATGCAAGATTTTTTAAGGTAAGATTTTTCATGGTGCCTTTCCTCCTATTGGTACTTTTTCAATGAAACTTCAATGAGTTTTTCGCAAAGCTGAGGGTAATCCATTCCGATTGCTTTTGCTTCCTGCGGAATTAAACTGGTTGGTGTCATACCCGGCTAAAGTATTTGCTTCCAGACAATACATATTCCCCTCATCATCCATTAAAAAGTCCAAACGGGCATAAGCCTGAAGATTTTAAAGCTTTATATCCCATTTCTGCATATTTCTGCATTTCTTTGGTCAGTGCAGAGGAAAGGTCTGCCGGACAGGTTTCCACACAGGAACCTGCCTGATATTTATTTTTATAATCATAAAATCCCTGTAAAGGCGCAATTTCAATAACAGGATATGCTTTCCCATCTACAACAGCAACGGTAAAAATTTCTCTTCCTGTAATAAACTGCTCACTCAACTTCATTTTCATAGGAAAATGCTTCTAATAATGCCGCCTGATATTCGGTCTGATTATTTGCAATTACAGACACCCACACTGGACCTCCGCAGCAAGGCTTCACAATAACCGGAAATCCCATTCCGTAATCTGCGAGCTGACTGCTACATTTGCCTTTTTCCAGC
>ENA-OQCB01000900-OQCB01000900.1-human-gut-metagenome-genome-assembly--contig:-NODE-900-length-12673-cov-3.192332_pt1 | contig 12673 bp, 12 predicted proteins | sample MGYA00242493_ERZ504568 | MGnify/ENA primary metagenome ERZ504568 (study PRJEB26092, sample SAMD00036229) | human gut metagenome | host: Homo sapiens | study: EMG produced TPA metagenomics assembly of...
TTGTACCCTGAAGACACTGATATTCCAGCTTCTCCAGTAAATCTGCTAATTTTTTCATATTTTCATATTCCCCTTTCATAATCGGGTGTAGAATTTATCTTTCTCTTTAGAATAACACAAAAAACAGGAGAAGGGGCAAGCCCCTCTCCCATGCCTTGCAGATTTTTAATAAAACCATTATCTTTATTTTATTTATATTTTCCAGCCAGTAATTCACTTGCAGCATATATGCCAGCATCTGCGGTCCTGCCATAAGCTGGCCATACCATGGTTTTCCGTAATCGGAAGGACTGCTTAAAAACCGCTTTACCTTCTTTTCATCCAAAAACTGTTTTACAGGGGCATCCGGTCTTGCCAGAACACCTTTTAATTCTTCTCCCAGCAGCTTTTCATAGAAAGGATTATAGGTTTTGGATAAGGACTTTTCTTTCTCCATAAAACGTCCTTCGGCAACAATCCCTCGCCCGCAAAGCGCAGCAGCCCTTTTACCGTATGATTTCTATATTTCATATCCCATGGAACATTCCACAAATACTGCACAATTCTCTCATCTGCAAATGGCACTCTTGCATCCAAGCCACAAGCTCGGCTGGTTCTGTCCATTCTGTCTAAAAGTGTTGCCATAAACCATTTCAGATTTAAATAAGAAATCTCTCTTCGCCTTTTTTCTCTGCCTGTTTCGCCTTCCAGCGCCGGTGTATCCTCTATGGTTTTTTCATAAGCTTCTCTTGCATACTCTTCCATAGGAAGACGCTCTATCCATGTATCTGCCAAAAGTGTCTGACGTGGCTTCATATCAAAAGACCATGGGAAAGCTCTCATAGCAAAGCTCTCTTCCTTATAAAACCAAGGATAGCCTCCGAAAATCTCGTCTGCCCCTTCCCCTGTTAAAACCACTTTTCTTTCCTTTGCCGTCTGTTCGCAAAAGTACAGCATTGAGCCTTCCACATCTGCCATACAAGGCAAATCTGCCGCATCCACGGCTTTATACAGATAAGCCACCAAATCATCATTGTCACATTCCAGATATCGATGCTTTGTGTCTGCATACTGTACCATTTTTTCTACCCATGGTCTGTCCTGACTGGGCTGAAACGCATTTGCCTTAAAATATTTCCGGTTTCCTTCAAAGTCAAAAGAAAAGGTATCCAGCTGCTGCCCCTGTCTTTTCAGTTCCTTTGCACAGATTGCCGTTACCAGACTGCTGTCTATCCCTCCTGACAAAAAGGTACTCACAGGGGTATTCGCCTGCATCTGACGTTTTACAGCATCTTTGAGCAACCATGCTGTTTTTTCCACAGTTTCAGGAAAAGAGTCTTTATGCTTAAAGCTTTCTAATTTCCAATATATGCGCTTTTGCAGTTTTCCCTCTTGAAAAACTACATATTGTGCCGGAATCACCTCTGAAATTCCCTGAAAAATATCGGCAGTGCGGCTTTTCGCAGGCCCCAGTGCAAAAATTTCACACAGTCCCTCCGTTGTTACAACAGCCTCTATTCCCGAATTTTCCAGCACGTCTTGAATTGTCGAGCCAAAGAAAATCTTATTTTTAAATAGGGTATAATACAGCGGTTTTACTCCTATTTTATCTCTGCAAAGTATAGCCTTTCTTTCTTTTCCATCCCAAAGCGCCAGAGCAAATGTGCCGTTTATTTTTTTAAAGAAGTCTTCTCCGTATTCTCGGTATCCTTTTAAACATATTTCCGGCACATCTCCCTTTACAATGAAAATTCCTCTGCCGGTTAATTCTCTTTTTAATTCCTCGAAATTGTATATTCCTCCGTCAAAAACAAGCTTATCTTCTGAAGTTTCTAATGTAAAATCAAAAAATCCTCTCATGTCCCTGCTCCTTTACTGAATAATGGGCTGATATTGTTTTCCTTCCAAGGCAGCCTTTGCCGCCGGAATTAAAAGATTGGTATGAGCAATCATAGAATTGGGCTTTTTCTCTGCGTTGTCCTGCCCAAAAGGTACAAAATAGATATTTTTTGCATTCATTAAAAGCCCGATATTTTTCATATTCATTCCCAGTGCATCATTGGTGGAAATGGATAACAGCAGCGGTTTTTCATTTCTCAGATGTGCCTTCGCCGCCATGAGCACCGGGGTATCGCTAATGCCGTTTGCCAGCTTTGCAATGGTATTTCCCGTGCAAGGCATGATAATCAAAAGGTCGAGAAGGTTTTTGGGTCCGATGGGCTCTGCCTGTGCAATGGTTTTCATAATTTTCTTTCCTGTAATTTCCTCTGCCCGTTTTACGAAATCCTCTGCATTTCCAAAACGGCTGTCTGTTTTCTGTGCAGAATTTGAAAAAAATCGTCTGTACCTCTGCACCTTCCAAAACCAGATTTTCCAATTCCGTAAATAATTTTTTATAGGTACAGAAAGAACCGGTAATCGCCACTCCAATCTGTTTTCCTTTCAATTCCATAATATCTCCCTCCAAACAACTATTCCCTTTTTCCTTTCCTTTTTATCAGCTTTCCTAAAATTTCGGCCGAAGATTTCGGCGCATAGCTTCCCGGAAGTCCCGGAAGCAAAACAGCCTGTATTCCCTTTTCCTTTGCAGCCCCAAAATCCACGCCGCCGGGAGCAGACGCCAAATCTAAAATCAATGCTTTCTTAGGCGCATACTCCAGCAATGCCTTTGGAAGAACCATTGCCGGAATTGTATTAAAAATATAGTCTGCCTGTTCCAAATAAAGAGGAAATTTCCCCTTCTCTATGACTTCATCTGCCAACAAAGCAGCCCTCGCTTTTAATGCTTCTTCTTTCTCATAAACAGCCACATAGCAGCCCATTCTCTTTAAATAAGAAACCAAGGTGCTTCCACATCTGCCATATCCCAAAACAATACAAAAACTTTTATATAAATTTCTGTCACTTCTTTTCATTGCCTCTGCCAGCGTACCTTCTGCCACAGCAACAGTATTCTCCATAACCGTGCGGCAGTCCTTTAAATAATCCACGCAAATAATTCCTTTTTCCTCTGCTTTCTTCAAAAAGCTTGTGGGGATTCCTCCTGCAAAAAACTGACACCCTACGGCTGCATACTCCAAAACTTTTTCCAAAGACAAATCTTCTTTTTTCTCTTTTGAAAATATCTCTCCCCCATTTTAAAAAAGGAACGGGCGCAGCTATGACAGCAGCAGCCTTTAACGCTTCTTTTAAAGAAGTTGCCCTGCTTCCATGAACATAGTTCACTGCATAAGTCACAACCTCATAGCCCTCTTTTTCCAGAATTTCCGCCAAATAAGCCTGACGCTTATCTCCTCCGATTACTGTTGCTTTATTTAAACAGAATTTCAATTTAATTCCAAAACCTTTTTCTTTTATGGTATGCCGAAAAATAAGATTGGTTATCCCATGATTTTATTGACAAAAAGTGAAAAAAATGTAGAATGAACATTGTTCAATACAAAAGAAAGGACTTATTGATTATGAAACGATATTTGAATTTTGCATTTTATTATTTCCTGTTTGCTATGGCAGGAGGCGTTTTTTATCGGGAATTTACAAAGTTTTTAGACTTTTCCGGAAAAACCACCTTATCACTGGTACATGTGCATCTTATGGTTTTAGGTACTTTCCTGTTCCTGCTCCTTGCATTGTTTACCAGACACCTGAAGCTTGAGGAAGAACGTTCTTTTCGCAGATTTCTCATTCTTCATTCCATTGCACTGCCTTTTTATGGTTATCATGATGCTGGTTCGTGGTGTTTTACAGGTTTTGGGAACTTCCCTTTCCTCCGGTGCAAATGCTGCGATTTCCGGAATTGCAGGAATTTCTCATATTCTTATGCTAATTTCCTTCCTGCTGCTGTTTCATGCGCTGAGAAAATGCAGTGAATAAATAATATATCAAAAGAATTATTGACCATACCGGATTTATACTTTTTCGGTATGGTTATTTTTTTACACATAACTAATATTGCATCTATTCGTCAGTGCGTATATAATATTTATTATAATTATTTAGGAGATTATTATGGATTATATATCAGTAAAAGAAGCTGCACAGAAATTTCAGCTTTCTGAAAGACGAGTACAAAAGCTTTGCGAAACAAATAGAATTGATGGATGTACTATGGTAAGTGGTATTTGGTTAATTCCTGCTATGGCAAAAAAGCCTTCTGATGAAAGATTATCCTCTGCACCAAAATCAGAAGACGATTTAACATTAAAAGAATTATGTGAAGAATTATCTATTTCTACTGCTACCGGAAGAAATTGGATAAAGCTTGGAAAATTAACTCCGGAATGTACCGATAAAAGAACACCTTACTTCTCAAAAAAAATATGTTGCCCAATTATATGCAGAACTTCATTCCGGAGAAAATAAAGCCTTAAAAAGTAGAAGAAATAAAAAATTCATATCTGGCAATTCCCTATATAATTCTTATGTATCAGAACAATGTCAGAATATACAATCCTTACAAAAGCTATTAGATTTAATAACTGCTAGGAACATTGATTTAGATGTCTCAATTATTCAATTATTGGTTGCTGATTGTGCTTTACATTTATTCTTATACAAACAGGAATTGCAAATGGAGAAAAGCCCAAATTTGTTGTTACAATTTTTAACCGAACAATTCTCTATCGGCGAATATGATAAATTAATTCGAAACCTGATTGATGATACTGAGACAGCAATATCTTTTTGCAGAACTCATTCTTCCATTTTTAACATAGAATATGTATATGAACCTACTGAGGACATATTAGGTTTAATCTACATTTCCTGCAAAAAATATAGGAAACAGAAAAGCTACCGGTTCTTATTATACACCGACAAAGGTTGTCAAAAATCTCATAAGTAAGCTTGATTTCCAAGCCACGCCAAAAATATTGGACCCTTGTTGCGGAACAGGAAACTTTCTTCTACAATTACCGGACCATATTCCATTTGACTCAGTATTTGGCAATGATATAGATACAGTTAGTGTCAAAATTACAAGGCTTAATATGGCTCTTAAATATGACGTACCTGTCTCATCTATTTGCGAACATATTACTGCGTTTAATTATCTAAACTGAATATACAAATACAGGTTTCGTTACATATTGGTAATCGCTTGGGATTGAATTCTCCGTAAGCGAAAAAAATAAATTAAGAAAATTATTTAAAGCTACTTCCGGTAAAAATATAGAGTCATACGATATTTTTATTGAGCAATCCCTTAATCATCTTTCAGATAACGGACATTTAGCATTTATTCTTCCTGAAGCCATACTGAATGTAAAAGCCCACACTAATATCAGAGAAATCATACTAAAAAACTGTTCCATAAAAAATATCGATTTCTTAGGAAATGCTTTTGACGGAGTTCAGTGTCCTTGTATCCTTCTTGATTTGCAATGTACACGTTCCCCTCTATCCACCCTAGGCATGAATGTAAATACAGGCTCTGATGCCTTTACCATAAACCTAGAACGTAAAGTTACATCCAAATATTTTAGTTTTACAACAACAGATGCGGAATATCAGGTACTTAATAAAATCAAAACTATCAAAAATGCTTCTTTCCTATTGGGAAACGCTGACTTTGCTTTAGGCATTGTAACCGGCAATAACAAAAAAATATATTTCTAATGTAAAAACCAGGGAAAATGAAATGGTATTAAAGGGCGCTGATATTCTTAAATATCATATCAACACTACAACAAATTACATTACCTTTGAGCCTGAAAACTTCCAGCAAGTTGCACCCACAGAAATATACCGTGCACAAGAAAAACTTCTGTACCGTTTTATAAGCAATCAATTTGTTTTTGCCTACGATGATAAACAAACACTTTCCTTAAATAGCTGTAACATCGTCATACCTAAAATACCGGGAATTAAAATAAAATATGTATTAGCAATACTAAACTCAAGAATTGCACAGTTCATTTATAAAAAAGAATTCAATTCAGTAAAAATTTTACGCTCTCATATTGAAAACATCCCTATTCCTTTCATAGATGAAGCAGCACAAGATAAAATCATTGCCATTACTGATAAACTGATTGCCGGACTCAGTTCAGAGGAAACCATCCACGTTTATAATGAACTAGATGCACTAATTGCGGAGATTTTCAATCTTAATCCCTCAGAAATAGAGATTATAAAAAAAGCCGTAGACGGAGAAAATAAATTTTTACTATAATGCAAATAAGAGCCAATGTTTATAAAAAACACGGCTCTTATTCGTTATTTTCCTTTTCTCTTTACTTCATTGAGGACATCTCTCTCATTAACCAAGAAAGGGGAAAGTTCTTCTTCTGTCATAAAAACTTGTCCTTCAAATATCTGTGCTCCATCAACGCCTGTATTTTCATTTCTATGTTGAGGACTTAGTTTTCCGGTCTTCTGTAATTCATCACTTGTAAGTACCCAATATAATAAGTCGTCTCGGCAAACACCAATCCAAATAAATATGTCACAGCAAGAAGGTTTTAACTGCTGGTAATGATATTTAAACGAATTCGTTGTAGCTTCTGTATGTAAATATGCTCTGCTGGCAAGACTGCCACTTGTCTTTGTACTATTAGCTCTGCAAGCTTTTACCTCTACCCTTATCCCATCAAGCCATAAATCAAATTCTCCGTCAAAATCGGGATATATAGAAGTCATATTTTCTTTTGTTGCCTTTACAAATTCTGGAAATAAACTAAGAATATGTTTCTCTCCCCATGTTTCTCCAAAAGTACGTGGAGCCATCTCAAACAAATCCAAATATTGATTTCTCTTAGCATACGCATCCTGCAATTCCACATATTTTTCATACGTTATTGTTTGTGTAGCCAGCAAATACGCAAATATTCTTCCTTCTGTACTAAAAGGAAATATGGCTTTCTCTTTCTTAATCATTTCTATAACGTTTTTATTTCCACCCGATTGTTTCAAAAGCTCATCTAATTGCTTTCTTAATTCTCTCATTTATCCTTTCCTTCTCTGTAAAATTTCCTCAACCCAATATCTTTTCTCTTATGACAATCTTCCTTTAAAATCCTCATATCCAAAACTTTTCACCAGTTTCATTTCCCCGTTCCTGTCTCTCCAGACAATATCCGGCAGAGGCATTCCGTTAAAGGTATTCGTCTTCACCATGGTGTAAAGAGCCATATCCTCAAAGACTACCAAATCCCCTTCTTTTAAAGGAGCATCAAAAGAATAATCGCCCATAACATCCCCTGCAAGACAGGTAGGACCTGCAAGCCTTACCGTACAAGCTTTTTCCCATGCTAAACCGCTGTCCTTTACAGGAGGACGATACGGCATTTCCAGAACGTCCGGCATGTGACAAGCTGCGGAAGTGTTTAAAATGGCAATATCCATTCCGTTATGTACCACCTCTAAAACCTGTGAAACCAGAAATCCTGCATTAAGCACCACTGCTTCTCCCGGCTCTAAATAGACTTCCACATCATAGGTTTCTTTTAAATGGCGCACCATTCTGATTAAAGCATCTACGTCATAATCTGCTTTTGTAATGTGATGTCCGCCGCCTAAATTCAGCCATTTCATCTGATACAGATATTTGCCGAATTTTTCTTCCACTGCTTTTAAGGTAATTTCCAAAGCATCTGCTCCCTGCTCGCAGAGGGTATGAAAATGCAGTCCGTCTAACTCCGAAAGCTGTTCTTCCTCAAAGTTTTCTAATGTAGTTCCCAAACGGGAAAAATCAGCACAGGGGTCATAAATCGCATGACCTTCCTGTGTGGAGCACTGAGGGTTAATGCGAAGTCCTACGGATTTCCCTGCTGCTTTTGCCTTTTTGGCAAATTTTTTAAACTGTGTGGGAGAATTAAATACCACATCATCTGCGTATTTTAAAATTTCATCAAATTCCTTTTCTCTGTATGCAGGAGAAAAGACATGGGTTTCCTTGCCGAATTCTTCACATCCAAGCTTTGCCTCATAAAGTCCGCTTGCCGTAGTCCCTGCCAGATATTCCCTCATAAGAGGATAAGCATAAAACATGGAAAATGCCTTCTGTGCCAGCAATATTTTGCATCCGCTTTTTTCTGACACAGATTTCAAAATTTCCAGATTATGCAAAAGCCGTTTCTCATCTACCAGAAAATACGGTGTGGAAAATTCGTTTTTCTCTCCCCCGCTCATTAGTCCACCAGTACCGGTGTATGAGTTTCTTTCCATGGAAGTCCCCATTTATTTAATGCGTCCATAAATGGATCCGGATCAAACTCTTCAATGTTGTGAACACCCGGTTTATTCCATTTACCTGTCATAACCATCATCGCACCAATCATAGCAGGCACACCTGTGGTATAAGCAACTGCCTGAGAACCAACCTCTTTATAACATTCTTCATGGTCGCAAATGTTGTAAAGGTAATAAGTTTTGTCTTTTCCGTCCTTTTTCCCTTGGAAAATACATCCGATATTTGTTTTTCCTTTTGTACGAGGTCCTAAAGAAGCAGGGTCAGGAAGCACTGCCTTTAAGAACTGTAACGGAATAATTTCTTTGCCTTCGTACATAATCGGTTCAATGGAGGTCATTCCAACATTTTCCAGACATTTTAAATGTGTCAGATAGCTCTGTCCAAAAGTCATAAAGAAACGAATTCTTTTAATTCCCGGAATGTTAAGAGCCAGACTTTCAATTTCTTCATGGTGAAGCAGATACATATCTTTTTCTCCCACGCCTTCAAAATTGTATTCTCTCTTAATTTCCATAGGCTCTGTTTCTACCCAATGACCGTCTTCCCAGTAAGAACCTTTTGCAGAAACCTCACGAATGTTGATTTCCGGATTAAAGTTTGTGGCAAATGGATAACCGTGGTCTCCGCCGTTGCAGTCTAAAATATCAATGTAGTTAATTTCATCAAATTCATGTTTTAACGCATAAGCGCTGAACACACCTGTTACACCCGGATCAAAACCGCTTCCTAAAAGAGCTGTAATTCCCGCTTCTTCAAATTTTTCTCTGTATGCCCACTGCCAGCTATATTCGAATTTTGCTGTATCTTCCGGTTCATAGTTGGCTGTATCAATATAATGTGTCTTTGTTGCAAGGCAGGCATCCATAATAGTAAGATCCTGATAAGGAAGCGCCAGATTTAAAACTACATCCGGTTTTACATCATTAATCAGTGCAATCAGCTCGTCTACATTGTCTGCATTTACCTGTGCAGTAGTGATTTTTGTCTTTGTTGTTCCCTGTAATTTTTCTTTTAACGCATCACATTTGGATACTGTACGGCTGGCAATACAGATTTCCTCAAATACCTCGCTGTTCTGACAACATTTGTGAATGGCTACAGATGCTACGCCTCCGCATCCGATAATCAACGCTTTTCCCATGTTTTTTTCCTCCTGTTTTTTCATGTTCTTTTATATTTTACTTCTTGCTTAAAGCCAGAAGCATTTCTCTGATAATTTTTCCTGCTACGGCTGTGGAAACCCCGCTTTGGTCGTAATGAGGGCTTAACTCATTGACATCGCAGCCTATGACATTGGCTTTTTCACAGACTAATGTGGCAGCCTTTCTAAGCTCGTCAAAGCTTACCCCGCCCGGCTCCGGTGTTCCTGTTCCCGGAAATACGGAGGGATCCATTACATCTAAATCTACGGTAAAATAAACCGGTTTTCCCTTTAATTCCTCTAATGTTTCTTCCAGACCGTCAAAAGAGAATTTCTGCATTTTTACGTGCTCCTTTGCCCAGTAAAATTCCTCTCTATCTCCGGAGCGAATTCCAAACTGATAAATTTTACCGTCTCCTGTCATTTCCCAGCATCTGCGCAGTACACAAGCATGGGAAAGCTTTGTGTCTAAATATTCTTCTCTTAAATCCGCATGTGCATCAAAGTGAATAATGCAAACCTCAGGATATTGCTCCCATACGGCACGAAAAGCGCCTAAGGTCACCAGATGCTCACCGCCTACCATAAACGGCAGCTTTTTATCTTTTAAAATCAACGCTGTACGATGATAAATGTCTGTAAGCGCTGCTTTAGTGTTTCCAAAAGAAAGCTCTAAATCTCCGGAGTCCATAATTTTACAGTCTCTTAAATCCTTATCCTGATAAGGGCTGTAACTTTCCAGACCGTAGGACTCATGACGGACGGCGCTGCTACCAAACCGTGTTCCCGGTCTAAAAGAGGTTGTGGAGTCAAAAGGCGCTCCGAAAAGCACAATTTCCGCCTCGTTGTATTCCTTATCACATTCTAAAAAAGTTTCTATATTATTTTTCAACATCTTTTAACAGTTCCTCCACGTATGCAGGCAGATAAAATGCCCCTTTATGTAATGTAGTGGTATAATAATGCGTTTTTATTCCTCTTTCATTCCAACGCTTTTCATCCAAATTTCTGAGAGGGTGATACTTCTTAGATGCAAAGCCAAACAGCCAATGTCCGGAAGGATAAGTAGGAATATGCGCCTGATAAATTCTGCTAATTGGAAAGGACTCTGTAATATTCCTGTGCGCCCGCTGACAGGCAAGAGCATCTTCCTCGTAGAAAGGACTTTCATGCTGATTTACCATAATGCCGTCTTCCTTTAAAGCTTTATAGCAATTGCCGTAAAATTCTCTTGTAAAAAGTCCTTCTCCCGGTCCAAACGGGTCGGTGGAGTCCACAATAATCAAATCATATTCCTCTTTGCAGCGGCGGATGAATTTCAGCCCATCTTCGTAGAAAATATGCACACGTTCATCCTCCAGTCCACAGGCTGTGTGAGGAAAATATTCTTTGCACACCTCTACCACCATTTCATCAATTTCCACCAAATCAATTCGTTTGATTTCCTCATATCTGGTAAGCTCTCTTACCACGCCGCCGTCTCCTGCGCCGATAACCAGTATATTTTCCACATGAGGATGTACTGCCATAGGAATATGGGTAATCATTTCATGGTAGATAAATTCATCCTTTTCTGTAAACATCATATATCCGTCTAATGTAAGAAATTTTCCGAATTCCGGTGACTCAAAGACATCAATTCTCTGGAACTCACTCTGCCCGCTGTATAACTGTTTATCCACACGGATAGAAAATTTCACATTATTTGTCTGTTTCTCTGAAAACCATAAATCCATATTAAACTCCTTTCAGCACATTCAAATAATTGATTTCTGCATCCTCAGGGCCTGTAATGGTACAGCCCTTTTCCTTTGCATACTCAATATGCTCGATAATCTCTTTTGTCACTCTTTCTCCTGGCGCTAAAATAGGAATTCCCGGCGGATAACACATAACAAACTCACTGCAAATAAAGCCGATTGCGTCTCGTAGTGTTTTGGACTCCTTTTCTGCGTAAAAAGCTTCCTGAGGAGATACTGCCACCTGAGGCGGAATATATTCCTGCTCAATTAAATCCACCTTTGTCTTGCCAAACCGCCTTGCAACCTCAGAAAGAGAAGACACCAATCGCTCAATATCACGTTTTCTGTCTCCGATAGACAAATATGCCAAAATATTTCCAAAATCTCCGAATTCAATCTGAATGTCATATTCATCCCGCAGCAAATCATAGACTTCAATTCCCGCAAGTCCTGTTTCCAAGGTATGAATAGAAAGCTTTGTCACATCAAAATCATACACACTGTCCTTGTTTATGATTTCCTTGGAAAATGCGTAAAAGCCCGGAATTTCGTTAATCTCTTTTCTGGCATATTCTGCCAGCTCAATGACCTTTTCAAAGGTTTCTCTGCCTCTCAATGCCAGATTTCTTCTGGAAATATCCAGACTGGACATCAAAAGATAAGAACCGCTGGTCGTCTGCGTCAGATTGATAATCTGTCTTACATGTCCTTCCGGCATATTCGGTCCGATTAAAAGCAGAGAGCTCTGTGTCAGACTTCCTCCCGATTTGTGCATGGAAACTGCTGCCATATCTGCTCCTGCATCCATAGCGGAAACAGGAAGCTTGTCTGAAAAATAAAAATGCGTTCCGTGCGCCTCATCCGCCAGACAATACATTCCGTTATCATGTGCCAGCTTTACAATGGACTGAATATCAGAGCAAACGCCGTAGTAGGTAGGATTGTTTACTAAAACTGCCTTTGCATCGGGATTTTCCCGAATTACCCTTTCCACATCCGCCACAGACATTCCAAGAGGAATTCCAAGACGATTGCTGCACTGTGGATTTACATACACAGGCACTGCTCCGCACAGTACCATTGCCGTAAGCACGCTTCGGTGCACATTCCTCGGAAGAATAATTTTCTCTCCTCTTTTTGCAACCGATAAAATCATGCTCTGCACCGAAGAAGTTGTCCCCCCTACCATCAAAAAAGCGTGGGCCGCATGAAAAGCCTCTGCTGCCAGCTCCTCTGCCTGACGGATAACGGAGACCGGATGACAAAGATTGTCAAGAGGTTTCATAGAGTTTACATCTAAATTCATACAGCGATCTCCCAAAAGACGCTCCAGCTCCGGATTTCCCCTTCCTCTTTTATGTCCCGGCACATCAAAGGGCACGACTCTCATCTTTCTGAATTTTTCTAAAGCCTCATAAATCGGGGCACTTTCCTGCGATAACTTTTCCATTTCTGCCTCCTTTTATCAGACTGTTTTTCCGATAAAAATTTCTGTCATTTCTTTCTTTAAACGATTTTCTATATCCTGTTTCTTTTCTTTTGAAAGTTCCTCTATATTTGTATTAAATAAATAATCATCTAAACAAATTTTTTCCCGCACCATTTTCGTATGGAATAAAT
>ENA-OQCB01000901-OQCB01000901.1-human-gut-metagenome-genome-assembly--contig:-NODE-901-length-12636-cov-2.881605_pt1 | contig 12636 bp, 9 predicted proteins | sample MGYA00242493_ERZ504568 | MGnify/ENA primary metagenome ERZ504568 (study PRJEB26092, sample SAMD00036229) | human gut metagenome | host: Homo sapiens | study: EMG produced TPA metagenomics assembly of...
AGAGCAGCTCAGGCAAGGAGCTGCCTTGTTGTTTCAATTTTGAAACGGATTTCGAATGCTTACCCAAATCGAGCACTCTATACAAGCGAGTCAAAATGGAACAGGGTTGATCTTTTGTAACAAAAAAGGAGGATATCTCTGATATTTTGTCTATTTTTACATTCATATAACAAGTGATCTTGAAATTGTTGTAATTCAGTTTTTTTGCAACATCTAAGTTACAATTTTTTTTCGTGTCACTTGTTATTTTTTATCCTTTTTTTGAAGCCTGGACAAGGGTGCGAAACTACAGATGACAATATCCTCCTTAAATCGCAAAAGGATACTATGTGATTGATTATTAATTGATTGATAAAATAGTTGTTTCTTAAAAAATATTACCCTTGCGGGTAATTTGCAAAAAGTGGGGTAGAAAATCAAAATAAATGCTATAGTGTTTCGATTTAGACTAATGGATACTTGAACAAACCGTACAATAAGGTCCAATGTTATGATAAGCCCGTATGAGGCAGATGACGATGTTATGAATTTAACGCATCGTTAACGGCCTTACTTAATCATTTTGGGTAAGGTCGTTTTTTGTCTTTTATATTTGTCGGTTCCTCTTTTAATTTTTTTGAGGATAGGGGAGAGCATATTTATTTCTATAGTCCAGCATCTGTCAGGCTGTCAGTGATCGGTGAAGGTGATTTGCGGATTATGGCGAAAAAACAAACAGATAGTGTGCAGTCAATCTTCGTTTGTTTAAAAAGAACATGTATCTTTATCTTCAAATAATTGGAATGTGATGGAATTACGAACAGAGAATGTGACACGCTATATCATGCCTCTTCGGGAAGGCGGGTCTTTGCCGGCATTGGCGGAAGCTGATGACGAGTTTAAATATGTCGTGAAGTTTCGCGGGGCAGGCCACGGGACGAAAGCGCTGATTGCCGAACTGGTTGGCGGCGAGATAGCTCGTGCACTTGGTTTCCGGGTTCCCGAACTGGTCTTTCTGAATCTGGACGAGGCTTTCGGGCGTACCGAAGGTGATGAGGAAATCCAGGATTTGCTGCAGGGTAGCCGGGGATTGAACCTCGGGCTGCATTTTCTGTCGGGAGCTCTTACCTTCGACCCGGTAGTGACGAAGGTCGGGGCTGAATTGGCATCCCGCATCGTGTGGTTGGACGCATTCCTGACCAATGTAGACCGCACATTCCGGAATACCAATATGCTGATATGGCATAAGGAACTGTGGCTGATCGATCATGGCGCTTCGCTTTATTTCCATTATTCATGGGTGAATTGGCAAAAGCATGCCGTAAGTCCGTTCGTGCAGATCAAAGATCACGTGCTGTTGCCCGAAGCTTCCGGGCTGGAGGAGGCGAATGCCGATATGAGACGTCTGCTGACGGAGGAAAAAATTCGGGAGATCGTGGCTTTGATTCCCGACGACTGGTTACTTTGGAGCGAAAGCCCCGGTACGCCTCAAGAGATAAGAGAGATTTATATCCGGTTCTTATGTGAGAGACTGGCACATTCCGAAACATTTATAAAAGAAGCACAAGATGCAAGGAAAGCACTTATATGAATATGCCGTTATCCGTCTGGTCCCCAGGGTAGAGCGTGAGGAGTTCTTCAATGTGGGAATTATTCTGTTCTCGAAAAGAGCGAAGTATATCAAGGCGCTCTATAAGGTAGATGAGGACAAGTTGAATCTGTTTTCTTCTGAGTTGGACCGTGAATCGTTGTTTGCCAATCTGCATGTTTTCGATAAAATCTGCTCCGGTACAAAAGAGGGTGGTCCTATCGCCGCCCTGGACATCCCAGAACGGTTCCGCTGGCTGACGGCCGTGCGGAGCGCATCTATCCAGACTTCGCGTCCGCATCCGGGCTTCTCCGACGACTTGGACCGAACGTTGGAGATACTGTTCAGGGAATTGGTTCTGTAACATTATTGTAATTGATAGTAAACAGCGGTTTAATACTCCGGTTGTTCCTTTGCAGTGGTTTTAATAGGTAAAAATATATTTGTTTTAACACAAAAAGGACAATCATGGAGATTAAGAGTAGAGTGACCCGGCTTGCGGGTTTACTATGTGTCGCAAGTGCATTACAGGGATTTCCTGTAATCAGTTCCACCAATCCGGGCGGAATCATAAGCGTAACCCAGCAGGGAACGTATCATCTGACAGGCACGATTGTGGATGGATACGGAGAACCCGTTATCGGAGCCAATATAGTGGAAAAGGGAACGACTAACGGGACGGTGACCGATATTGACGGGAAGTTTTCGCTGGAAGTAGCCCCTGACGCTGTGTTAACCATCTCTTTTATCGGATATATTCCGAAAGAAATCACACTGAAAGGAGAGAAGGAGCTGAAAGTGGTCTTGATGGAAGATACGCAGACGTTGGACGAAGTGGTCGTGGTCGGCTACGGCACGCAGAAAAAAGTGAACCTTACCGGAGCCGTCGAGCAGGTGACCAGCGAAGTGTTTGACAATCGTTCCGTTCCCAACGTGACACAGGCCCTGCAAGGTTCAATCCCCAACCTGAATATCCAATTGACCGACGGCAAGCCGACCCGCTCGGCGAGTTATAATGTCCGCGGTACGACTTCGATCGGACAGGGGGGTAGTGCGTTGGTCCTGATCGACGGTGTGGAAGGCGATCCCTCGATGTTGAACCCGAACGATATCGCCAGCGTGTCTGTCCTGAAAGATGCCGCCTCGGCTGCCATCTATGGGGCACGTGGTACTTTCGGTGTCGTGCTGATCACCACGAAAGAGCCGACTAAAGACAAGACTTCCATTACCTATTCCGGCAACTTCGCCATGCAGAAACCGGTGACGGTTCCCGACTTTGTGACCGATGGATACGAATATGCCAGCCACTTCTATGAAGCTTATCATGCGTGGAACAACTATTCGGCTGATCCCAAGAACATAAACAAGACGCAGGAATTTTCCCTCGGCTGGCTGGAAGACTTCAAGAACCGGAAGGAGCAGGGCATCACTGACGAGGTGACGGTCGATGCTACCGGCAAATATGTCTACTACGGCAACGAAGACTATTATGACGCTCTGTACAAGAAGACGACTTTTGCACAGGATCACAACTTGTCGGTGACCGGTAACAACGGGAAGCTGAATTACTACGTTTCCGGGCGTTTCTATGGCTACGACGGTTTGTTCCGCTATAATACCGACGATTATAAGATGATGAACCTGCGTGCGAAAGGTTCCGTGCAGGTGTTCGACTGGCTGAAGATCGAGAACAACATGGATTTCTCCAATATGGATTACCATAACCCGATCAACGTTGGCGAAGGCGGTTCCATCTGGCGTAATATTTCCGATGAAGGTCATCCGACTTCGCCCATCTTCAATCCCGACGGCAGCCTGACTTTCTCTGCTGCTTATTCGGTCGGTGACTTTATCTATGGCAAGAACGGCATCGATACCAATAACAAGGTGTTGAAGAATACGACCGGCTTTACGGCTTCTTTCCTGGAAAACAAGTTGCACGTACGGGGCGACTTCACGTTCCGCAATACGGACGAGGGGCAGACGCAACGCCGCGTACCGGTCCCCTACAGTACTTACGAAGGGCAGACAGTCGAACTGAGCACTAAATACAACGACTTGAAGGAGAGTAATATGCGGACCGAATACATTGCGACCAACCTGTATGCCGACTACGAGGAGACATTTGGCGATGCGCATTATTTCAAGGGGATGATCGGTTACAACTATGAACAGTCTACTTATAAGAGTACATATGTGCAACGTAATGGTTTGCTGCTCGACGATTCGGAAAACATCAATCTGGCGTTGGGAGATGCGATCACTACATCGGGAGGTTATAACAGATGGCGTGTGGCAGGCGGCTTTTCCGTTTGAACTATGCATTCAAGGATCGCTACCTGTTGGAGGTGAACGGGCGTTATGACGGTTCTTCCAAATTCCGACCGATCAGCAATGGGCGTTCTTCCCTTCCGGTTTCCGGTGGATGGCGCGTGTCGGAAGAGGCGTTCTGGAAGGTGAACCCGGAGCTGTTCTCCAATCTGAAAATACGTGCTTCATACGGTTCGTTAGGGAATGGTAATGTTTCTCCCTACAGCTTCCTCGAACTGTTGAGCATCAGCACTTCCGGTCGTGTCCTGAACGGCTTGAAGAACAAATACACGAGTGCTCCGGCCGTCATGCCCGACGGACTGACCTGGGAAACGGCTACGACGACCGACGTCGGACTGGACTTCGGCATGCTGAACAACCGTTTGCAGTTCAATGGCGACTATTACATCCGTAAGACAACGGATATGTACACGGTCGGCAAAACGCTTCCCGATGTGTTCGGTGCCTCTTCTCCCAAAGGTAACTATGCCGATATGACGACCAAAGGATGGGAAATCACGCTGACCTGGCGTGACCAGTTCACATTGGCGGAGAAACCGTTCAACTACGAGATCCGCGGTACGTTGTCCGACTATATCTCGACCATCGACCGCTATAACAACCAGACGGGTAACCTGAACGACTATTATGCCGGTAAGCGTGTCGGTGAAATCTGGGGATATGTGACTGAAGGCTTGTTCAAGGATCAGGCCGATATCGACAGCCATGCCGACCAGACATTGATACAGTCTTCCTCCCAGCGTGTTACCTATCCGGGCGACGTGAAGATCAAAGACTTGAACGGCGACCACGTGATCGACTACGGCAACAACACGCTGAAAGACCACGGCGACAAGACCGTGATCGGAAATACATTGCCTCGCTATGCGTACAGCATCAATCTATCCGGCGACTGGAACAACTTCTTCCTTTCCGCTTTCTTCCAGGGTGTGGGGAAACAGGACTGGTATCCTAGTTCGGAATGTATTTTCTGGGGACAGTATAATCGCCCGTACAATAACATGCCTACTTGGCATCAGGGCAATTATTGGACGGAAGACAATACGGATGCTTACCTGCCCCGCTATGCCGGCTATAATGCTTCTCTGAAGTCTACGCCGCAGACCCGCTACTTGCAGAATGTCGCTTATATCCGTCTGAAGAACCTGCAATTCGGCTATACCTTGCCGCAGCCGATCATCTCGAAAGCCAAGTTGCAGAACGTAAGGGTTTACATCTCTGCAGAGAACCTCTGGTGCTGGTCCCCGCTCTACAAGCATACGCGCGACCTCGACGTGACGAATATCTATGGGTCCGATCCCGACCTGACGGATGCCGATATGTCTTCCGGACTGAACGGGAACCGTGGTAGCGGTGACGGAAACAGCTATCCGCAGATGAAGAGTGTGAGTTTAGGTTTATCAGTAACATTTTAATTAAAGAACTATCAACGACATGAAACGGATTATATATTCTTTTGTATCTGCCTGTTTACTTCTTTCTTCCTGCTCGATGGACGAGATACCGCAGGCTTCGGTGGACAAGGACACGGTTTTCAGGACGGAGAAAGGGCTGGAAACATATTCCTATTCTTTCTACAATATGCTCCCTTCCGTCAGTGACGGTTTCCGTCAGGATGCGATGTGCGACTATGGGGCGGTGACCAGTTTCGACAATTTTATCCGCGAAGGAGCTTACTCGGCTGAGTTGAGCAGCGGGTGGTCGTGGAGTGATCTGCGCAATATCAACTATTTCATCGAGAACTGTACGAACGAGGCGGTCGATGAGTCTGTCCGTAACAACTATATCGGCCTGGCCCGCTTTTTCCGCGCCTATTTCTATTACGAGATGGTGGTGCGTTTCGGTGATGTGCCCTGGATAGACCGCACGTTAGGTGTGGACGACGAGTTGTTGTATGCTGGCCGAGATTCCCGTACGACGGTAATGGATCATGTGCTGGAAGACCTGGACTTTGCTTGCGAGAATATTTCAAGAACGAAGGATGAAACCGGTTCATTGGTGACAAAATGGGTGGCATACGCATTGAAGTCCCGTATCTGCCTTTTCGAAGCATCTTTCCGCAAGTATCATACGGAGTTGGGATTGACTGACTCGGTCGACGAATGGTACCAGGAGGCTGTCCGTGCAGCCGAAACGGTTATGAAAGAAAGCGGGCACTCCATTTATACAGGTGAGGGTACGGATGCCTCTTTCCGCTCGCTGTTTATCAGTGATAAGCCGGTGACCAGCGAAGTGATGCTGGCGAGCTGCGCCGATGCCGGACTGGCAGTATTGGGCGAGGCTAACTGGTGGTGGACTTCGGGCACGTATGGGGCGCGTTTCAGCATGATCCGCACGTTTGTCAACACGTTCCTGAATACGGATGGGACACCATTTACGGACCGGGCTGGCTACGAGACGATGGAGTTCTACGACGAATGCCAAAACCGTGATGCCCGTCTTGCCCAGACGATCCGCACACCGGGGTATGAACGCGACGGAGCACCTGCCGCTCCTAACTTCAACGGTTATTCCTATACGGGCTACCAACCGATCAAATATACGTTGGATGATACCAAATATGATGCTGGTGCTTTGAACACGAATGCGATCCCGTTGTTCCGTTATGCCGAAGTCCTGCTGAACTATGCCGAGGCAAAGGCTGAGTTGGGGACGCTGACGGATGCGGACTGGGCGAATACGGTCGGTGTGCTGCGTGCACGTGCCGGTATCACCGGCGGCCTTTCTGCCAAGCCAACTAAGGTGGATGCTTATTTCCAGCAGAACTATTTTCCGAATATCTCTGATCCGGTCATCCTCGAAGTGCGCCGCGAGCGTTCCATCGAATTGGCTCTGGAGGGTTTCCGCTTCACTGACCTGAAACGTTGGAAACGTGGCGAGCTGATGACGATGCGTTGGACCGGCATCTATGTTCCCGCCTTGAATGTCCAGATGGACCTTGATAAGGACGGTACGCCGGACGTGATCTTCTACAAGGGAGAGAAACCGACCGGGCTGCCTGCTTCCTGTACGCCTGTTTCGGTAGGAGAGGGTACGCAGCAGGGATTGACCGGAGCGACTTCGGGCAATCTGACTTGGTCGGACAATGATCCGCGCGTCTGGTACGATGATGGACGTCAATATTATTACCCGATTCCTCAATCGGCAATCAACAATGCGACATTACCGGATGGTACGACTAATTTGAAACAGAATCCGGGTTGGTAAATGTTTAATCAATAAATGATAAGGATATGAAAAAGACGATAAGTGTATTTGCTTCGGTCCTCTTGCTGGCAGCTTTGCTTCAGTCATGGGCCATGAAAGAATCCCGCCCGGCTACAGACGGGAAGAGCGAACTGAACGTGGCGACTTTTAACCTTCGTATGGATACGGAGAAGGATGGCGTAAATGCCTGGCCGAACCGCAAGGAGATGGTGAAAGGACTGATCCGTTTCCACGATTTCGATATCTTCGGGACACAGGAAGGGTTCAAGCATATGCTGGACGGGGTTGCCGAACTGGAGGGCTATGCCTATATCGGTGCCGGACGTGATGACGGGGAGGATGCGGGCGAACACTCCGCTATCTTCTATAAGACCGGTCGTTTTGATTTGCTGGACAAGGGGAACTTCTGGTTTTCCGAGACACCGGATGTTCCAGGCAAGGGCTGGGATGCTACTTGTTGTAACCGTATCTGCTCCTGGGGTAAGTTTCGTGATAAGGAGAGCGGTAAAGTATTCTATTTCTTCAATTCCCATTACGACCATCAGGGGAAGGTGGCACGTCGGGAGTCCTCTAAACTGTTGATTGCCCGTATCAAGCAGATTGCCGGAACGGATGCGACGGTCTTTGCGACAGGAGACTTCAATGCTGTCCCGACCGACGAGCCGATGGTGACGCTGGCTTCCGACGGCCTGCTGCTGGACTCGTATGGTCTGAGTGAGCAGCCGCACTATGGTACGGAAGGCACTTACAACAGCTTCAAGACGGATTCCGAGATGAAGAACCGCATCGATTATATCTGGGTGACAAAGGGAACGAAGGTGAAGAAGTATGCTGTTCTCAACGATATGCAGTACGGTCGTTTTCCGTCGGATCATTTCCCCGTAATGATACAAGTCGCGTTTTAAAGTTTACTTAAATGACAGGTATGGTGTGAGCCGTTTCTTGTCCGTATCTGTAAATTCTTCTATCAATTGCAGGTTCTCCCACCCGGAGAGCCTGCTTTTTTGTTTCCGGAGCTGTTCGATCGCTTTTGCTTGTCGGTAATCGAGGTAAGGGTGTTTGCGGAGGGTGGCGGCAGACAATGCGTTGACCTCTAACCTGCGTATATGGAGCGTGTCGGCAATGAACCAGGGGGCGAGGGCTTGGTGGCGTTCCTCGTCGATCCCGTACACTTCCGCCAACTGGCTGACATCGTAGAAGCCGCCTAAGAGTTCCCTGTATTTTATGATTCTCCGGGCGAAAGTGCTGCCGATGCCGGGGACTTTTTTTCAGGATTGTGGTGTCGGCGGTGTTGAGTTCGACGAGGGTTCCCGGTGCGTACTTTTCTGTTTGGGTGTATGGGGTATATCCTTTCCGTTTCTTGCTTGTAGAGTATGGGGCGTTATCTATAAGGATAGCAATTTTTATCAGTAAGGGCGTTTTTAGTTTTATTCGGATGAGGTCCGGATTCCTTCCGGATGGAACTGGTTTCCTTTTCGGATGTGTTTTTCCGGTGATGATCCGTCTTTCGCCCGATGCTTGTTGGTTTTCCGTTCGATGGGCATCCGTCTGCGATTCGATAGGCATTCGTTTCGTGTCTGTCCAAAGCAATAAAATCCAGGAAATAGTGACGAGACAAAGGAGTAAAGTTAGGGCTCTCCGTTCGCCTTTGGAGAAATAGAGAAGGTCGCGCCAGTTCATAGTGAAAGGTTTAAAATGGATACTATTTTACAAAGGTATAAGTTCCCTGCCGATATGCAAGGAACTTACAGGTTTATTTTAAAATAGTTTCTTCAACTGGCTGAGTAGGCCGAGTTCGTTCAGAAATACGATGCCGATAGCGATCGGGGAGACGTATTTCATGAAGAAGACATAAATGGAAAAGAGGCGGAACTTGATTGTCCCCTCGTTGGTCAACTCGGCTTTCAGGATCTTCTTGTCGACACGTATCCCGACAAAAATGCAGGTCAGCATTCCTCCTAACGGCAGCATGATCTTGGCCGTCAGGTAATCCAACGCATCGAAAAAGATCAGTCCGCCTATCGTGAACTCTTTCAATAACCCGAACGAGAGTGAACTGAGGACGCCTAAGATGAATACACCGACCGAAACGAGCCAAGCCGCTTTCTTACGTGTCATATGGAACTCTTCATGGATATAGGCGGTCACCACTTCATGCAGGGAGATGGTGGAAGTCAGGGCCGCCATCGCCAGCAGGATATAGAAAATAAGCGACCACAAACTGCTGAATGGTAATTGTTCGAATACGTTGGGTAAAGTGATGAATACCAGTTGGGCGCCTGCCGACGGGGCAATCCCGAAGCTGAAGACAGCCGGGAAGATCATGATCCCTGCCAGGACTGCTACGAAAGTATTGATGATCGTCACCTGCCAGGCCGTCGCCAACATATTGGTGTTTTTTCCGAAATCAAGAAGAGTAGGTGATAAGGCAACCCATGCCGAGACTCAGCGAAAAGAACGCTTGCCCGACGGCACTCAGCACAACGGATGAAGTCAGCTTACTGAAATCCGGTTTGAACAGGTACACCAGTCCCGCTTCTGCATTTGGCAGCGTGACGGAGCGTATACACATCACGACCAGGATTAAGAACAGGAGCGGCATCATGATCTTGGAAGCCCGTTCGATCCCTTTTTCCACACCCGAAGCAATTACGAAATGCGTCAACCCGATAAACACGGCTGTCCAGAAGATCGGCCGGAGCGCATTCGAAGAGAAGTTGTCGAAATCGGCGGTAAAATCCACTCCTGGCGTACTGTAGAGGCTGCCGTTCACCGTCTGCCAGACGTATTCGAGTGTCCAGCCGGAAACGACCGCATAGAAACCAAGGATCAGGAAAGCAGCTAAAATACCATTGTATCCGATCCAGCACCATTTCGTCCCGGGAGCCATTTTCTTGAATGAACCGACTGTGTTGCTGCGGGAGTACCGGCCGATGAAGAACTCGGTTACCATCACCGGAATTCCTAAAAATATCATGAAAAGAATATAGATAAGCAAGAATGCGGCACCGCCGTTCGTTCCTAACATATAGGGAAAACGCCAGATGCTTCCCAGCCCTACGGCGCATCCGACGGTAGCCAGGATAACTCCGAGTTTACTACCGAATGTGACTCTGTTGTCCACCATGTTTGAATTAAAAATTAAGAATTAAAAATGATTGTCAATTATCAATTGTCAATTGAACCGTTCCGTCTTTGATATGGATCACGCGGTCCGTATCGGTTGCCAACTGCTCGTCGTGCGTGACGATCACGAATGTCTGGTGCATCTGGTCGCGCAGGTCGAAGAAGAGCTTGTGCAGTTCTTCCTTGTTCTTGGTATCCAGGCTTCCCGACGGTTCGTCTGCAAGGATGACGGACGGGTTGTTGATAAGGGCGCGGGCAACGGCTACGCGCTGTTTCTCTCCCCCCGACAATTCGTTCGGTTTGTGAGACATCCGGTCGGCCAGGTTCATGAAGTCGAGGATCTCCTTCGCTCTCTTCTCCGCCGCAGCCGGTTTTTCACGGGCGATCAATGCGGGGATCATCACGTTCTCCAAAGCTGTGAACTCCGGAAGAAGCTGATGGAACTGGAAAACGAAACCGATGTTCCGGTTGCGGAATGCTGCCAGTTTCTCTTCCGAAAGGCGGACGGTTTCGGTCCCGTTTATATATAATTTACCGCTGTCCGGAGCATCGAGTGTCCCGATGATCTGAAGCAGGGTTGTTTTTCCTGCCCCGCTCGGACCGACGATCGCTACGATCTCACCCTCACCTATCGTCAGGTCGATTCCTTTCAATACTTGCAGGGAGCCGAAGCTTTTGGTTATTCCTTCTGTTTGTATCATATCAATTGAAAGTTGAAAGTTGAAAGTTGAAAGTTGTATAAGGAAAAGAATAACTTTTCATTTTCAACTTTCAACTTTCAACTGGTTAATAACATATGAGGCCAAATGGCATCCGAATATCGCCGGCATATAGGAAACGGTTCCGGTTGTTGTCCGTTTACATTGCTCGCCCTCTACCTCTATGATGGCATCCGGATTGGCGATTTCTGTGGAGAAGACAACCGGAATACCTCTGTTTATACCTAACCCGCGCAGCCGTTTACGTACGGCTTTCGCCAAGCCGCAGTTGCAGGTCTTCGATATATCCGAGATCCTGACCTGTGACGGGTCCATCTTGGCTCCTGCACCCATCGAGGAAACGACGGGAATATTTTTCTTATAAGCGTGATACAAAAGGAATACTTTCGGACTGAGGGAATCGATCGCGTCGACGACAAAATCATACCGGGTTGCAGAAAGCACCTCTTCTGTCCGTTCGTCGCGCAAGAATTCGTTCAGGACATTTAGTTTCAGACGGGGATTGATATCTAACAGGCGACGGGCTACGACTTCGACTTTCGGCATCCCTAATGTCGAATGTAACGCCGGCAGTTGACGGTTGATATTACTTTCGTTTACCGTATCGGCGTCTACGATTGTCATGTGGCCGATTCCGGCCCGGCATATCTGTTCGGCAGCGTATGCTCCCACACCTCCTAATCCTACTACCAGCACATGGCTGTGTGCCAGTTGCTTCATCCGGTCGGTGCCTAACAAAAGTTCCGTCCGTGTATTCCAATTGTAACTCATTAAAATGATTTTAGGTGCAAAAGTAATAAATCAATCAGAAACGCCCGTTTTTTTATATATCTTTGTCACATTTTAATTCAAATACCTATGAAGATACAACTCTATTGGCTGCTTTCGGCAGCTTTATTGTTATTGCCTGGAAAGGTAGACGCCGCAAATAACAAGAAACCGTTCGTCATCCCTGAATTGCAGGAGTGGAGAGGTAGCCAGGGAATGTTCACCCCTACAGCGACCTCCCGGATCGTGTATACCGGAAAAGATCCGTCCGTCGTCCGTGTAGCCAATCAGTTTGCCGACGACTATGCGTTGATGTTCGGCCGCCGGATGATGGTGGTGCAAAGGCCGTGCGGCTGCTGGCGATTTTGTTTTCTCCCTCTCGTCCGACAGCCGGTTGGGAGAGGAAGGCTACACGATGAAGATTACCGATCGTGTTACTGTTACCGCTCCCAAGAGCAAAGGACTGTATTGGGCTACCCGTACGTTGCTACAACTGACCGAACAGCAGGGAAACCAGGCTTTACCGAAAGGGACGGCCCGCGATTATCCCGATTATGCGATTCGTGGTTTTATGATGGATTGCGGGCGTAAGTTTATTCCGATGAGCATGTTGCGCGATTATGTGAAGATGATGGCTTACTATAAGATGAATACATTCCAAATTCATTTGAACGATAATGCTTTCAAGCAGTATTATAATCATGATTGGAGCAAGACCTATTCGGCTTTCCGTCTCGAATGCGAAACTTACCCCGGACTGACTGCCCGTGACGGTTATTATACAAAAAAGGAGTTTATCGCCCTTCAGCAACTCGCCGACAGCCTGGGTGTCGAGATCATCCCGGAGATAGATGTCCCGGCACATTCGCTTGCGCTTACACAATACAAGCCGGAGATAGGCAGTGAAGAATACGGCAT
>ENA-OQCB01000902-OQCB01000902.1-human-gut-metagenome-genome-assembly--contig:-NODE-902-length-12630-cov-2.388387_pt1 | contig 12630 bp, 16 predicted proteins | sample MGYA00242493_ERZ504568 | MGnify/ENA primary metagenome ERZ504568 (study PRJEB26092, sample SAMD00036229) | human gut metagenome | host: Homo sapiens | study: EMG produced TPA metagenomics assembly of...
CACGGCGGCGGCCTGATCGACGGTCTGGATATGGAGGGTGATGGTCATTTCCGCGTCCATTTCCAGAAGCTCCGCCAGCAGCTTGTCGGAGAGCTCCGAGGCCAGTATCTGCAAGTAGGAGGCCGCGCCCCAGGTCGTCCCCACCCGGAACAGGCGGCTGAACCCGGAAGTCGAAGCTGTCCGGGGCGATAAAGTCCCTTCGTAGAGAGCCCGGTTTTCGGTATCATGTCCCATGCGAAGCGGAAAGGGTCTGTGCCTCCCGGGTGGAGCTGCCCGTGAAGGAGCTCCAGCCGTTCCAGCCCGGTCAGGGAGCGGGACTTAACGCCCAGCTTTTTGAAGTTGCCGCAAATGTCCGCCTCCACCCGTTCCAGCCTTGCCCGGGCGGAAGAAAGGCTGTCCGCCTTCACGCCGAAGGTCACGAGCTTTGTGCGGACAATGCCGTTGTTGCTTTTGGCGATCTGGTTGTCCAGCATTTCCACATACTCCTGCCGGACACCGTTGTACTCGTCGTCCTGCATGGGGATATTGACGCTGTACCTGCTTTCCGGGCGGCTCCGGTGATTGAGGAAGGAGAGCTGGAAAGGAAGGGTGCTGTCAAAGTAATTGAGGCAGGCGCTCCACCCGTCAAAGATGGCCGCCTGATCTTCGGCCTGTGCGAGCTGGTAGTTGATGTCCTCATACTCGATGGTTTTCGTGTAGTAGTCCTCCGACACCCGGCACACTCCGTCCCGGTACATTTCCCGGTAAGGGAGGGTCTGCTGGGCGGTGGTGGGAATGTCTTTTTTCTTTGCAAACAAGCCGAAAAGGCCCCGCCTGTCAGGCTTTCTTGCTGCGGGCTTTCCGGCGTTTGTCCGTTTCTGCAATCGGCTTCGCCTCCTTCTCGCTTAACAGCGCATAAAAGTTTTCCGTCTTGTAGGGCCGCACCCGGGGATAGAGGAAACAGGTGCGGATGATGTTTTTCAGGACCTTTTCCAGAGGCAGGCCGTCCTTTTCGTACATGGCAAAGAAAAAGAACGGGAGCATGAGCCCGATCATCAAAAGCATGGCGGCACTGTTCCCGAGGGCTCCCCGGGTAAGCAGATAGACGGGAAGCCCCACGCTGGCGGCTGCTGAAAAACAAATGAGCTGGCGCTTCGTCAAGTTGAAGGCCAGCTTTGTCTTGATTTTGGATAAGTCTTTGGGTACTGGCACATAGGCCACGGTTCACACCTCCTTTGCGCTTCGGGCCAGCATGGCCCGGGGTTATCTTGCGGCCTCCCGGTCAGGCCGTGGGCGGCGGGCCTCCTTTGCGGCCTCTATGCCGCTCTGCCTTGCCCGCCAGTAGTCCGGGTTGTACTGCCGGATGGAGCGGTTGATGTTTTCCTCAAAGGCGGCCTTGTCCTTTACCCGGTCCGGCACCTTCCAGAGCTTTTTGTCCAGCAGCTCCCGAAGCACCACGCTTTCCTGGGCGTCCTCCTCAAAGCAGAGGTAGCCTTTATCCTTGAAGCCACACTTTTTCGCCGCCGGGGAGAGGATAGCCGCCGCCTCATTGGCAACCATCGTCCCGCCGTGGCTGGCGGTGGTGACTAAGAACACTCCCGGGCAGAGGGTGTCACAGGTCTGCACCGGCCCCACGGGAGGTCTGGGGCGCATGGAACATTCCGCCCGTCCGGTCCCGGTCAGACTGTATCAGGGCAGCCTTTTCCAGAATGGCGCGAAGCTCCGGGGAAAAGTAGGCGTACTCCCGGAGCACCCGGGCGGCGTCCCCGCCGCAGGCTTTCATCAGGGTACAGTAGGCTTCACTGTCCGCTCTGGTACAGCGGCCCAGCAGCTTTCCGTCATAGTAGCAGGCCGCGTCATAGCCGGTCCCGTTTTCGTAGCATGGATTCCGCCTCCTTTCCGCTTCGGCCAGCATGGCCCGAAGTTACCGTTCCTGTCCACGGCTGGCTTTGGCCTTTGCCGGTTTTTCCGCTTTCGTCTGCCCGGCGGCCTCCTTTCCGGCTTTGAGCTGTTCGGAGATGGAGGCCCGCCCGGTGTTTCCGCGCTCCGCCATCTGTTCCAGCTTTGCCTCATAGGCGTCCAGCACAGCGGAATTGAGCTGCGCCCGGAACTCCTTTGTGACAGGATAGGCCATATCCCGGTAGCCGCCTTTGCCGTCCGGCTGGCTGGGCATCCCCACGAACAGGCCCTTGCTGCCCTGCACAATCTTCAAATTTTCCACCACAAAGCAGTCATTGAATTTCACACTGGCAAAGCCCATGAGGTTTTTTACAGGTTCAATGACCCGCACGCTTACGTCCAGTTTCAGCGGCGCGGGTGCGGCGGCAGGCGTGCCGCCCGTTCCTTTTTCCATAAGGTCCTCCTTTCCGGCGGGAACAAGGTTCCCGTCCTGATAGCAATAGCCTTCCGCATGGAGCAGGGCCAGCGTGTCCGCCGACACGTTCCCGGAAAGCTGTAAATCGGTTTCCACCATGAAGCGCATGGTGTCCTCTCGGGTAAATTCCTCCGGGAGCTTTCCATAGAAAGCCCGGCGGGGCTGTCCGTCCGCTCCCAGCTTATAGCGCCGGGGCATGGCCGCCTCCTTTCCGCTTCGGGCCAATATGGCCCGAGGTCACTAATGGGTGCCGAAGATTGATTTTGACAGGCTCCCGGTCTTAAACAGGGTGAAGCACAGAAGCACCGTGTAGCCCACGCAGCCCCAGATGGCCCCCATCGGGTCGCCGTCTACCGCTATGCTCTGTATCAATACGGCGTAAATCGCAATACAGACCATGATGAGAAAGCCTTGAAAGCCCACCGCAAAGAGGGAGCGGAAGTAGTTCTGCCCCACATGGCCGGTCTCCCGGTTGGACACCGTGGCGAAAGGGATGGGCGCAAGGCTCGTGAGTAAGTAAATTTCAATCATACGGCCATAGACAATGACAAAGATCACGATATTTAAGGCAATCATGGTAAGCTGCACAAGGAAGGATTGGAGCCACAGGCCGAGAAGCGGCCCCACGTCCATTGCCTCAAGCTCCGTCCGCAGGCTGTCCATCACGTCCGGCGTGATCTCTGTCCCGTTCTGGATAATGCCCGCCGACTGCTGGATCACATGCTGGCTCACATCAAAGACGGCCAGTGCGATATTGAAGGTATTCGCCAGTATCATCACAGCCACGAAGGTCTTGAATGTCCACTTGAAGAACATCCAGGTATCCACGTCGTGGAGGTTGTTCCGGTCAATGAGCATCTGAATGAGCTCATAAGTGGCGACAAAGGTAAGGATAATCCCGGCAATCGGCAGGACAACGGTTTCGGATAGCTGCCGTATCATGGAAAAGACCCCGGCGTTCCAGTCCGCCGGGGTCGTGCCTACCTGCACAGCGATCTCTCCAACCTGTTCGTTCACGTTATTGAAAAGGCCGTCCAGGTTTCCCATGATACCATCGACAAGCAATCCTTTGAGCCATTCCACTATTGCGTCGATGATAAAATCCATAAATCAGCTCCTTTTACTGGAAACAGGATACAGGGGGAGGTTTAGAACAGGCCGGACAGCAGGGGGATAAGCTGCATACCAATGAGGACGACACCGCCGCCCGCCATGAGCTGCTTGATTCCCTGCGACTTTGCCGCGGGGTTGTCGGAACCGTAACCTTCCAGCAGGTTGACCACGCCCCACACGGCAAGGCCAGCGCCCAGAGCCATAACCAGAACCTTCAGAACGTCGATAGCAGAGTTGAAAAATTCCATACAGTTTTCTCCTTTTCATTGATTAAGATGGATTGGTGGGTACAAAAAAAGCCGCCCATGATGGCGGCGTCACTTCGGGCCAATGTGGCCCGAGGTCACACGAACTCGTCGCTGTCCAGGTCGTCAAAGTTCAAAAGGTCAGCTTCTTCGTCCGTGTCCGTTTCTTCCACCTCGTACACCGTGTACTCGTCCTCCGGCTTTAGTCTCAATGGCCGGCGGCGGAACAGGCTTTCCAGATGGAAGGCGTTTTTCTTTTTGTCAAACTCGGCGGTATATCTGTAATTCGGGTGCTTTTTCAGGTCATACTTCGGGGACAGGAAGGGCGGCAGGCCACGAAGCTGCAAGATACATTTGTCCCCCGGCATGGTGGTGATCTCGCTGGTGGTCATCAGCTCCCGGCCAAGCCGTTGCAGGTTCTGGCTGTAACTTTCCGACTGCCCCCGGCTGCGCCCTTCGGTCTGCATGGAGATGGTCGCCTTTCCCAGCCAGTTCTCGGAAATGTCTTTTAAGGTGGACGCCTCCCGCCCTCCGAGGAAGATAATGCTGTCCATGTTTCCCATGATGGTTTCCGAGTTGTCTTTGTAGAGCGCCTTGCATTGGCTCATGGCCTGGTAAAAGAGGGTCAGGCTGATTTCCCGTGACCGGATAACAGCCACGATTTTTTCCAGCCCCGGCACCTGCCCGGTGTTGGCCGCCTCGTCCCACAGCACCCGTACATGGTGGGGAAGGCGGCCCCCGTATTTGTTGTCCGCCCGCTCACACAGAAGGTTGAACATCTGGGAGAAGGCAAGGGCCACAAGGAAGTTATAGGTGGTGTCGGTGTCGCTGATAAGAAAGAACAGCGCCGATTTCTCGTCGCCTAAGCGGTCAAGCTCCAGTTCGTCATAGCTCATAATCTCCCGGAGCTGGGGAATGTCAAAGGGCGCAAGTCTGGCCCCGCAGCTAATCAAAATCGACTTTGCTGTTTTGCCGCTGGCGAGCTTGTATTTCTTGTACTGCCTCACGGCAAAGTGCTGGGGGCTCCGCTTCTCCAAGCCGTCAAACATATAGTCCACGGCGTTTTTGAAGGTTTCGTCGTCCTCCCGGACTTCCATGCTGTTTATCATTTCTACCAGCGTATTCATGTTGCGTTCTTCCTCTGGCCCCTCAAAAACGATATAGGCCACAAGGGCGCAGTACAAAAGCGTTTCGGCTTTGGTCCAGAACTCGTCCCCCTCTTTCCCGTCGCCTTTGGTGTTGGCAATCAGGGCGTTGACGAATTTCAAAACGTCGCTTTCCGTCTTGATGTAGGCCAGCGGATTGTAGTGCATGGATTTTGAAAAATCTATGCTGTTGAACACCCGTACCTTATAGCCCTGCCGCTGCAAGAAACGCCCGCACTGGTCGAGGGTCCCGCCCTTCGGGTCCACGCACACATAGGAGCTGTGAGCTTGAAGGAGCTGGGGCGTGAGCCAGAAGCGGGTCTTGCCCGAGCCGGACGAGCCGATCACACAGGCGTTCAGGTTCCGGGCATTGGCCGGGATTTTCGGGCGGGTGTTCATGGTGAGAAATTCCGTCCCCGTCAGAATGACGTTGTTCTGGAATTTCGGGTCAACGAATGGTTTAATGTCCTCCGGCGTGCCCCACCGGGCGGTGCCGTACTCGGCGTCCCGGCGGAATTTCTTTGCCTTCTTGATTTTGGACTGGATAAAGAAGTACATCCCGGCGGCTCCGGCAATCCCCACAAGCAGGTCAAGGCCGCCAAGCCCCGGCCAGTAGTTTTCAAAGGCCACCGGGAAGGTGTCCATCATCCCCATGAGCTTTGTGCCGAAGTCCGCGCCAGGGGCGATACGGTAGGCCGTCCCCAGCTTTGAGAAGAACCAGAACACAAAGAGATACGGCAGGTTCGGGAGCACATATTTTCGGATTTTGTCACTCAACGTCCGTCCTTCACCGCCTCTCTGGTACGCTGCTTCTCCTTCGGCTTCGCCTTGATAAGCTCCGTGAATTTCCGAAGCTGGCCGAGGATGGAGGGCTGTTCCTTGCCCTTATGAAGTACCTTTTCGCTGTACTTCTGCATGACCTGTGTAATATCTCCCGCCTGTGCCGCTTTGAAGAACAGCAGATAATGACCGGGAGACACTTTGCGGAACGCATAATCTACTTCAAATATCTTCGCAATCCGGTCAAAGTCCTTCGGGGCTCCCACATAGGGGATAGATGTTTTATCTCCGTAGTGGTTCATCAGCTTTTTCACACTCTGGCGGCCTTTCGGGGTCAGAGCCTTCTGATTGGTGGTTTTTTGCTGCCCGCACGACTTTCGAGAAAGCAGCGGCCAGCACTTTTCCCGTCAGTTTTGAGGCCCGGATTGAAAGGGCCATTGTTCTCTGATTGACTTCTTCCTGCATACAACCTCCTTTCCGTCAGGGCTCCCGCAGGACGGGAGGCCCCCTCGCGTGTACAGGGAGCAGAAAACCCCGGGCCAACATGGCCCGAGGTCTAACGCTCGGCATTTTTGACCGGAGCCTCCTTCGGGGGCTCCGCCTTCGCTTTTTCGCTCTGTTCCCGCATGGCCTGTAAGATGGACGGCTTCTGCGCCGCCTGCTCCAGCCGGTCCAGCCCGGAGATAGCCTTCTGGATGGTCCCCCGCATAGCAAGCAGGCAGGCCCGGTCCGCCTTGTAAGGGACGGCGATGGTCTTTGCCAGTTTTCCCATCGGCTTTGCCTCCTGTACGGCTTCTTTCCCCATCAGAGCCCGGCCCACATTTTTCAGGTGCTTTCCGGCTTCATGGTATTCCGCCGACACGGCCTCGATCTTTTTGATGGCCTGATTATCAAGCTGGATGGCGCTCTCCGTAGTTTTCTGCATGGACGCAAGGCCCTGCCGGAGATGGAAGAAGCGGGCTAGGTTGTCGAGGGACGCCGTTCCCTGTTCCTTAAAACCGGCAAGCGCCTGTTTACAGCCCTCAATGATGTTCTCTTTCAGAGCGGCAATCTGTCCCCGGAGGGCCTCCGCCTTTTCCTCCAATGCGTGGACGGTTTTTTGTAGGGCTGATTTCAGCGGGGATTTCTTGCATTTCCTGTAAGTTCTGCCGCATGGCGGCAAGCTGTTCCATCGTCCCGGCAAGCTGCTGTTCCAGTTCCTCCACATGGCGCACAGCGGCCAGCAGGTCTTTGGCGCTGGAATAATTGTTTTCTTTCAGGACGGCCAGCAGCTCCCGGACTTCCTTCTGTTCGGCAAGCCGCCTCTGTTTGGCTTTGCTGATAAAGCTCCCTCCTTTCCGAACCTCGGGCCAGTATGGCCCGAAGTGTTATCGTTCCGGCTCCTTTTTGGCAGGAGCCCCCGGTTCCCGGGGCGGCTCCGCTGTATGTTCCTGCACCGCTTTCAAGATGGACGGCTTCTTTTGAAGCTGGGAGGGCTTTTCTCCCGACAAGGGCCTGATACATTCCAGACGGTCAGCGGCCCGAATGGCATTGTCGGTAAGCTGCCTTTGCCAAGCCCCCACGCTGGGAGCCCAGCGGAACCCGCTGCTTTTCAGCTCTGCCCGGGTGTCAGCGTCAGGCTTGCCGTCAAAGAACACCTGCAAGCGGTTATCCTCCCGGTTCATCTCCACATGGCCGCCGTCAAACTCCCAGCCGGAAAAGGTCTGCTCCGCCCGTCTGGAAAGTTCCTCGATACGGGCTTTAACACGGCGGATCTCCGCATTGTTGTTGGTAAGCTGGTAGCTTTCAAAAGGCTTCGGGGAGCTCCGCCAGCTTGCCGCCATGTCAGATTTCAGCCGCTCGATCTGGCCGGGAGACAACAGGGCACAGCCGTCCAGTGTTCCGTGTTTCCGGTAGTAGGTATTGACTTCCTTCATAATGAGCTGGGAGCGTTCCAGAGAGTCCAGCTTTTTCTGGAGTTTTTCTACCGCCGCCGGGTCGTCGGCGCTGATACCGCCCATGCCGGTACTGCGTATCTTATCCAGCAGCCCTTGAATATGCCGCCATTCCTCCATGTTGCCGTCCCTTGCCCGGTTCTGCTTTTCTTTCTGCCGGACCGGGAAATTGGCAGGCCCCGCAATCATTACGGAGGGCACTCTTGCGTCAATGGCAAAGCCCTGGTTCATGTTCTCCGCCAGCTTGCGGGCGTAGGTGTCCAGCAGATGGTCGATCTTCTCATGGTACATGGGGTCAACCCTTGCTTTCTGGTGTTCCGCCACGGCGGCGGCCTTATCGACCATTGCCCGGTATTCCGCCGTTGCGCTCCCTTCCCGGTAGTCGGAAAAGCTGTTCATTTCCTTTGCGCGCCGGGCGGCTGTCTCATTGATGGGATAATATTTAATCGGTTCACACCTCCTTGCGCTTCGGGCCATGTTGGCCCGAAGTCTTATCGTTCCTTATGGGAAGGCTCCGCTTTGTCCTTTCTCGGAGCAGGCGGGGCTTCTTGAAATTCCCGGATGGCTTTTAAGATGGAGCGGGCCGGTTCCGCCTCCTTCGGATAGGCGAAAACCCGGTGTTCCTTTGGAATGTCCTCCGGGCCGTGGTAATACTCGATAAATACGCCGGGGTCTTCGGCCACATAGCCGCCGGGAGCGAACACGCCGTTTTCCCTGATCTTCACGTCCCGCCCGTATGCCTCATAATCGAAATAGTTCTGGATATGCTCGGGTATCTCAATGGCGTGAAACTCGTCCGCATACAGGCGGCCCAGTTCTTCCTCATTGGATATATCCGGGTAGAAGCGGTAGAGGTCAAGGTTCTGGGCCAGATTGATAAGGTCCTTCACGCTTTCCGTGTGCTTTCCCAAGACAAGAGCGGCTTCGTATTTTTCCAGCTCACCCTTATCCCGTACTCCAAGCAGGGTGTGCGCCAGCTCGTTGAGCTCGTCAATGCCCGCGTATTCATAGAGATAATCATACAGCCCCAGCACGTCGTCACTGTCAAAGCTGGTAAAGAAAACCTCGGTGTACTGCTTTCCGTCAATCCCGATCTTCGCAAGGGCGGCCTGGACCTCCTGCGTGGTGGCCGGGAATTTCAAGGTTGTTCCGACCTCCACCCCGGCCTCGGGATAAAGGGCGGCGTTTGTGATATAGGCTTCAAACATGGGGATTTTCCTCCCTTCCGTCCCCGCCGGTCAGCGCCTCATATATCCCGGCCATGATGTAATCGGCACAGGGAAGGGCGATAGCGTTCCCCAAACGCCTTGTAGCGGCTGGAAGAACGGATTTCTTCGCCGTCCGCCCCGTACCTTGTCCATCCCTCCGGCAGCCCCATGAGCCGCTCGCTTTCTGTCTCCGTCACAAAACGGATACAGCCGCCCTCCGGATCATCCTCATACCAGAAGGAGAAGGGCGTCACATCGCTGGCTAAAAGAGTGGGAAAAGGGTCAGTTGGTAAACCGAAGCTGTTTCGGAAGGCCGCCCCTTCCTGCCTTTTTGCTGCGCCCCGCATACGGAAGCACTGAAAGGGTCGGACGACTGGTATTCGCCGCCCTGTTTTCAATAAAAGGCGCTCGATCTCCTTCGGGGGAGGCGTCCCCGCCCGTTCCGCAAGGCGCAGGAAGTGGGAGCGTTGGACGGGGCTTAAAAAAGTATTTCGGCAGAACGCCGCCCTCCAAAATCGGCCACGACAAAAATCCGCTGCCTTCTTGCCAGCCTCCGGTTCCTGCCCAATACTGGGCGTCCATGAGCCGCCAGGACACATCAGGCGTTCCCCCTCGCACCATTCCGGCGTTTCCCCATCTTCCCGAAGGAGGCATTGGAACTTCGGTGTCTGCGAAGGCGGATAGGACGGCTCTAAAATCCATCCGGTCATTTGTAGAAAACGCTCCCATGACGTTTTCCCAAACAAGGATAACTGGATATAGGTTATCAGTGGCATCCCTCATTTCATGTACAATACGGAAAGCCTGATAGAACAGGCTTGATTTTGCCCCGGCAAGGCCGGAGCGGTTGCCGATCAGTGAAAGGTTCTGACAGGGGGAGCCGAAGGTCAGCACATGGACAGGCTCGATTTTCCCGCCGTCTATCTTCGTAATGTCCCCCAGGTGTTCCATTTCCGGGAAGTGCCTTTTGGTAATGGAAATAGGGGCCTTTTCAATCTCGCTGGCCCACACCGGACGGATACCGCACCGGGAGGCCGCAAGCGGAAAGACCCCTATCCCGTCAAAGAGGCTCCCCAGCTTAATATCCGGCACCGTCCGGGGAACCCTGCCCCTTCACGTTCATAATGCCTTCCAGCGTGGTCGCCGCAATCCCATACCGGGCGGCAACCGCAATGTCGTTTTTCACGTCCTCGTCCACAGTCCCGCCGCAGACAAGGAGCATACGGGAGCGTTTGAGCATATCCCGGCCCATGTCGATACCGTCCTTGTGTTCCTCCGGCACGCTGTCATTGAGGATCAGCGGAAGGTACAGCTTCGGGCAGATAGGGGCAAGGCCCGCTTCATAGGCTGCCCGGCAGAACTCCACGGCAAGGTCGGTGTCCACCTCGGGAATACCACACCATGCGGCGGTGATGTATGCTAAAGGTCGCTTCATTTCTGGTTCCCTCCATTTCACTTATTAAATAAGGTAAAGCAAGGTACGCCCAACCCCTCCGCCCCTTCCCCCGGGGGAAGGGGGACGGCTCTGGAGAATTTATATCCCCGTCGCTTGATTGTGATAAAGCATAACCGGGAGAAATCCGTCAAGGGTGCCTCTGGCACCGCCTGCGGCGGCGCTGCCCTTGACTGATTTTCCCGGCTATGCTACGGAATAACTGGCGACGGGGAATCATTTATATCTCCAGAGCTTCGGGGCGCGGGGCAGAGCCCCGCAATCCTCGGGCCATGCTGACCCGAAGTTTGGGCTTATTTTTCCTGTTCGGTTTTCTTCTCCGGCTTTTCATGTTCCTTCTGCTGACCCTTCCAGTCGTCCAGCAGCTTGATGATCTGGTCCTTCATTTCCCTCGGCGTAGTTTCCTTGCCGAAATACTTGCTCAGTTCCGCACCTGTCAAAATCACTTTGTCTACCTCCTTTTTGTCCTCCATCATAATGCCGTCGATTACATCCCCGTTGAGCAGTTTCTTTTCGTCCAGCTCCCGCATACGCTTTGCCTGTGCCTGTGAAGGCGAGGACTGCTGGCTGTCAATGGCGACGGCGATATAGTTCTGGTTCTTCTTGCCGATATAGGAAAGCTCCACCGCCGTAGTAAAGCCCAGCTTTTTTTCATCCATCAGCTTCATCAGGTCGGGAACCAGCTCATTGAGCCGGATATACCGCTGCACCTGCTTGACCGCCATCTTATTGCGCTCGGCTACAATTTCGTTGGAGCGTTTTCCTGCGTCCTTCGGGTCAATCTGGCCCGAAGTGCGGGAGCCCTGGTGCTTGATGGCCTCAAGCTGCATTTTCAAGGCTTTGGCCCGCTCACTGGGGAGGATTTCTTCACGCTGGTTTAAGTTGTCCTCCACCATCTGCGTGATGGCCTCGTCGTCCGTCAGATTGCGGACGATACAGGGCATATCCGCAAACCCGGCAAGCTCGCTGGCTTTCTGGCGGCGGTGGCCGGAGACGATCTCATAGCCGCCGTCCTCCCGGGGCCGGACGATAGCGGGCTGGGTAACGCCCTTATCCTTGACGCTGGACACCATAGCCCGCATTTCCTCATCGTCCCGCACCTGGAACGGGTGGTTCTTAAAGGCGTGGAGCTCGTCCAGCTTGATATAGACGATCTGTTCCTCCCCACGGCGGGGCGCTTCTTTGGGCGGCTCCTGCTGCTTCGGCTGTTCCGGGGCCGGAGACTTCACAGCGGCAGAACCCTTTGTCAGCCGCCTTTTTCGGAGCGGGAACCTTCGGGGCCTTTTCCTTGCCCCCGGGTAGCTTTGTCCGCCGGTTCCTTCCAGATGGAAGTTTCTTCGGGGCGGCGGTTCTTTTGCCGGAGCGGTCTTTTCTTGTCCGCCGGAGCTTTCGCCTGCGCCTCCTTCGGAGGGCGGCCCTGCGCTTCGGTGGCTCCGCTGTTTGTCAGGCTCCTTCTTTACAGCCTTATCCGGCTTTTCGGGCTCCTTTCCCTTATCCGGTGAGGTGGCTGCTTTCTCCGGCGCTTTTTCTTTTTCCCGCCGCTTTCTTCTCGGCCATGATTTCCGAAAAGTTGTAGACGGAAACATTCGGGCTTTTCTCTGCGCCTGCCTTCTCGGAAGTGGGGGACTCCTTATCCTTCGGCGGTGCGGCTTTGTCTGCGTCCTGCTCCGGGGGCTTCTGTTCCGGCGCGGACGGTTCGGTTTTCACAGGCTCCTTGACGGGGGCCTGTTCCGGGTCTTGCCCGGCCCGGTGTCCGGCGCTGCCGTCTCCGGGGCTTTTGTGGTTTTATCATCTGGCATACACGTTTACCTCCTGATTTTGAGCATGAAAAAAGGGGCCTGATTTTTCATCAGGCCCCGGTGGGGTTGTTCCTCCTTTCTTGCCAAGCTACAAAAATACCGCCCGTAGTCTCGTTTGGGCGGTATCTCTGCGTAAGATTGGCAGTCCATTGTTAAATTTTATAATGTTCCCTTTGTACACCGTTGCAAATATTAGAATAATACCAATTAATTTAATTAAAAGATTCCTGATAACAACATAATCAAAACGTTCGATTCCTTGAAACAGCCAACTAATATCTAGTATTGAACTTATTAAAAAGGGCAGTTGAGCGATATAAAATATACAGTATTGTTCATTTGAGATAGCATATATTATAAAGATACCTGTAGAAACAGTTACGGTAATAAGTCTGATTAAAAATATTTCCCAAAACAGTCGATTTCTTTGATCATAGTTTTCTCTGTTCGCAGCTATTTCTTTTTGTCCGTGCGTAGCAATTCCCAGTGAACCAACCATGACAAATGTTGATACTATAGCATATGTATAACTATATATGCCTACTTTTTCTGCCCCTAACACGCGTGAGATGTACGGAGCTGTTATTAATGGCAACAACA
>ENA-OQCB01000907-OQCB01000907.1-human-gut-metagenome-genome-assembly--contig:-NODE-907-length-12606-cov-5.827230_pt1 | contig 12606 bp, 3 predicted proteins | sample MGYA00242493_ERZ504568 | MGnify/ENA primary metagenome ERZ504568 (study PRJEB26092, sample SAMD00036229) | human gut metagenome | host: Homo sapiens | study: EMG produced TPA metagenomics assembly of...
TGGATGCCGGCTTTTTTTTTGTAGTGGGGGATTGGGCGATGGTGTGTGTGGTTTATAGAGTTTGGTATGTGGTGGCTGTGGTGGGGATGGGGAGAGGGGTGGAATTGGTTGGTGGAGTGTGGTGATGGCAGCGGTAGCAGGAGTGGAAGACAACGGATTTTACATTTACATTTCTCCCGCGAAAAACAGAAAAGAAATAATTCTGCGGAGAGAAATAAAAACGAGTTGTGTAAAGAAATAAAAAATGAGTTGGGTATTGACGCTTTAAAGGGTAAATATGATATTCTATATAAAATCGCACGGAAGTCTCTGTGCAGGATTCTTATTAGCAGTTTCATGATCGTTTGGCTGGTTCAGCCGTTTTTTCACGTAGGGATGATTAAAAAAAGGTGGTGATGCGTGTTTTATTGCCTTATTCAGTATGCAGCGGTGTGTTTGGATTATATCTGTAAGTTTCTTAGATTCAGTACTGTTTATCAGTAGTCAGTTGTGTTCGTAATCAATATTCTTGAAAAATCAGAGGGATTGTATGTACTTGAAAATTGAATCATATTATTTTGTGCGCCTTGAAACTTCATTTTAGCTAAAAAAAGGTGAAGATTCCCTGCCTTTACAGGTGGTGTATGCGGATGGTGACGGGGGAGAACCGCCAGAAATAAACTTAACAGCAGTAGCGGGCGGAGAAAAACCGGTATCTTTGCTGATATGAGGTCAAACCATGGGCCTTTATAAGATGTGGCGGTGCATTGTTTAATAACCGGGCGTGGATTGAAATATCTGCTGATGATAAATGGGGAATGGATCCGCATTTATGTATTGTCAGGCTCGGTTTGCTGTTATTGCGGGTTTGGTGTGGATTGCAGGCAAGATGATGAAAAAGGGAGATGAAATTTCAGATGGATTAGGGAGAGGAAAAATGTTTAGTACTGTTTTCTGTGAAGAAAAATGTAGATGTGAGTAAAAGAGCGGGATTTTTTGGGAGGAGGAGAGCAGAATAGCAGAAAGAAATGTGGCCCGGAAAAAAATGACCGTGAGGAAAGGATGAAAGTGAAAGGGCTGAAAAAGAATAGGCTGAAAAAGGGATGACTGGACAGGCCATGACGAAAGGGTAATTAAGAGATGGGGAAAAGACCGGGGGAAAATAATTGGAGGAGAGATAGCGTGGAGTGAAATAGCAGGGGGTAAAATAGCGTGGAGTGAAATAGCAGGGAGTGAAATAGCGGGGAGTGAAATAGCAGGGGGTGAAATAGCGTGGAGTGAAATAACGGGAGTGAAATAGTGGGAAGTGAAATAGCGGGGAGTGAAATAGTGGGGAGTGAAATAGCAGGGGGTGAAATAGCGGGGAGTGAAATAACGGGAGTGAAATAGCAGGGAGTGAAATAGTGGGGAGTGAAATAACGAAGAGTGATATAACAGGAAGCGAATTAGCGGGAAGAAAAATTGCAGAAAGGGATATAGGGGGAAGTAACATAATGGGCAGAGAAACAACCGAAAAGAAAACAGTTAAAAAGAAAACCACCAAGAGAATTGATATCAACCGAAAATTGAGACAGAGTACCACAGTACCCGTCCTGTCAGTCCTGTTATCAATCATGGCAGCAATGCCGGTTTACGCAGGTCAGTGGTTGCAGGATGGCAATGGGTGGCGTTGGAAGAATGACAATGGAAGCTATCCTGAGAACTGCTGGCAGTGGCTGGACGGCAATCAGGACGGAATGGCGGAACATTATTATTTTGGCCCGGACGGATATATGATTTCAGATACCACGGCGCCGGATGGACAGCAGGTAAATGAAGAAGGAGCCTGGATAATGGATGGGGTGATCCAGAGGGAGGAGATGGCCGGAGCAGATAACAGAACATGGCAGATAAATATGTCGGAAACAGAGTACATACAGTTTACGGATATGGCAAACCGGATAAATGGTAAAAACAGAACATGGAACGGAGAAGAACCGGAACATCAGAGAACTAACCCAACCTCAACAGAAGATATTTCATCAGATGAATCAGCATACCGTATTATTGAATTAGTCAATGTCGAGAGACAGAAAAGAGGGGAAAACGTATTATCTGTTAATCAGGAATTAATGGAAAATGCTGCTGCCAGGGCAGTGGAGGCATGTATATATTACAGTCACACGCGTCCCGATAAAAGTAAGTTTGATACGGCAATAACCGTGGAACGTTATTCCTCCGCAGAAAACCTGGCAAAGCTGTATTCCAGGGACAGTATGGAAATGATTGCAGAGGCGGCGGTCGAAAAATGGATGGATTCGGAGAGCCATAAGAAGCAATTGCTGGATGACAGATGGACGGAGACAGGGGCAGGTGTCTGTGAGAGCGGCGGATATATCTATATTTCACAGATATTGCGTCAAAGGCATGTAGTATAAGTTTTTTTACCGGAGGAGAAAAAATGAGGATAAGGAATACATTGAAACGAGTGATGGCGTTATTTCTTGCAACAGTATTGGTATGTACGGCAGTACGGACCACCAGCGGAGCCGGGGATCTAATTAATTTGAACCCATACCGCCAGGTGTTCCGGGGTAAGAACCTGAATGCATTTGGAAGGACACACCGGGATATGAACATTTACCAGGTGGGGGAAGGCGCGGGAGCCCTGCCGGCATTATGCATACAGGAAGGCCGCAAACTTCCGGACGGAAGTCCGGCGAAATATGAGCAATATTATGTGGAGCCGGGGAAGCCGGTTCCCGTCATTGGGCCGTTTGAGCGTTATCTGCCCATGGTGCTTGCCTATGAGTGGCTGGTATCGGACAACTATTATGTTCCGGCGCGCTATGGGGTCGTCCAGGTCTATTACTGGGGATGCATGAATGGATATGAACATAACTGGGCATTGCAGAAGCAGGCCATGGAAAAGTTCCAGGCAGTAATGAATGGGGATCCCATGGTTATGGCCTATTTTGAGGAAATGAAGGCCCACATCCTGGAAGGGGAAGCCGAGTATAATGGTACGGGCAGTTCTTTACTGCCTGCGTGGGCTGGTTCTGTCCAGAAAATGGTCCTGAAAGACGGACATTATGAGCTAACATTGGATATCAGCAGCTGTCCGCAGCTTCAGAGCACTTCCTGGTCCTTTCCGGATAATCAGTGGTCATATCAACTGGCGCCGGATGGCAGAAGTGTGACATTTCAGTACAATGGAAAACAGGAACCCCAGGGAACAATTGAGTCTGCACAAATCCAGGGAATCGAAAACCGCTTTTACGCTTATATATTTACCCCGGCCGCTTCCGAAAACTTTCAGAAGCAGTTGGGATGGCTGGATTTTAACCGCCCCATGGCATCTGTCTCCTTTTCAGTTGGAACAGATGCGGTCATGGCGGGCAGCGGTAATTTGGAGTTATACCGCCATTCTGAAACATTTGAGAGCACCTATAACATCGATTTGGAGAAATATTGTGCTGAGACGAATCAGCCGCTAGAGGGAACTGTATTCAACGTGTGGGAAGATTTTGATTTTTCCCAGGTAAATGAGCAGGGGTATGAGGAAGGCGAACCGGATGGGACCAGCGGACAGGTCTATATAAACTGCATGTCGCCGGAGCCGGAAAACAATTATATCTGTGACATCCTGGCCACGGATACAGATGGATATGCCAGGCACAGCGATGCCAGATATTATAATTACAGCAAAACATACTGCATGGGCCATCCTGCCCCGGAATGGATTGAATGCGACCACGAGGAGGATGAGGATTGCAGCTGTGATGAGGAAAATGACCGGCTTCGCGGGCAGTGGAGGGCAGAACAGGAATTGTGCGCAGCCACATGCGATTTCCATGCCCCGAACCATGATGAGGATAACCGTGAACAGGACATATCGGCTATGGAAGCCATGCTGGCGGACAGGGATGAGACATATGAACGGTTCATAGAATTGGAGTACAGTTATCATTTACAGGAAAAGACGGCGCGGACAGGATATATTCTCCACGGAAAGCACAACGATGATAAGGAGATAGAAAATGTCCTGCTGTCATCCGCCCAGGCGGGAGGAAATGCCCGGTCAGCTGTATATAGGCCCAGCTCGTTTGTGGGAAAGGCAATTGAGCCTGTATACACGTATGTGGCGGCAATGGGAGAAAGAAGGTCTTACAAATATCCGGTTCCGGATGGTCAGGAGATGGAGCTTGAGGAACAGCGCAGTATATTCAGCCTATTGGGAGAAAAGAAGGAAAAGAAGAAGGCAGATGTTCCGTTAAAGGAAACCGTTGACGGTGGTATTTCTCAGGAGCAGGAAGATGCTTCCGGCAGTGCGGGGGAACAGGAGGATGGAGATGGAACACAAGGGGAGGATGAAGGCACACCCGGAAACGGGGGTCAGGGTGAGCCCGGCAATGAAAGTCAGGAAAGTGAGGCGGATAAAAAACGGGAATCTTCAGGCCAAATCGCCGGTGTCCGCACCACCAAATCTATTAAAATCAGGACATGGGAGAACCATTCTATTTTCCGGCATTTCATCGGAAGCACACACAGATAATTTCAAACATCAAACCCAGAAGAAACCAGAAGATACGGAAACTCAGAAAATCGGCATTGCAAGGGAAAATATAGATGAGGACACAGATAACAGCACAGATAAGGATATGCAGGAGATAAAAGACAACACCACAGATACGGCGGATATCCGGGATGAAGCTGAGAGGAATTCTGATAAAGAAAATCAGAGCAGAGCCGTTCAAGGTGATAGGGATGGAGAGGATGGCGTTCAAAGTGAAATATATGAAGAATATGAATATGCCAGAAAGCCAGTCTCACCATCCTATGGCGCGGTTGAAATTGAATATTTCCTGGAAGACACTGAGAAAGATACCGGAGAACCGGATGGGGAAGAAAACCGTGCAGTGCGGTTTATCAGGTCCCTGTTTTCAGGAGAAGAGGATGACGACGACTCCATAACCGTGTCCCTGCCGTCGTTTATGGACGATGACCTGGGATCCATGGATGTATCGGGCTATGGGGAACCGGATGCTATACTCTACACCTTTAAGGTCTGGAATCATCGGACAGAGGGCAGGCTGCACATCAATAAAAGGGATTTAGAGCTGCACCGCGCGGACGGGGACAGAAGTTACGGACTGACTCAGGGGGATGCCACACTGGAGGGCGCTGTCTATGGCCTGTTTGCGGCCCAGGATATCATTCACCCGGATGGCAAATCAGGTACTGTTTATAACCAGAATGATTTGACAGCCGTAGCCGCCACGGATAAACAGGGAAATGCCTCTTTCCTGGCATACACGGAAAAACCAGGGTCCAGGCTGGATGATGACGGGAACATAATATCACCGGAGAATGCCGCCGGACCTGAAAATCTTTATAATGGTTCGTCCATCACCTCATCGGACCAGGGATTCGGCACAGATGTTTATCCCGACTATGTGTCTTTAAATGGAGAACAGTGGATTGGGCGGCCCCTTATTATGGGCAGCTATTATGTTATGGAGCTTAGCAGGTCAGAGGGATATGAATTGTCTGTCAGCGGCATTTCCTTAAAGGAAAGCAACCGGACTCAGGATGCGGTCAGCAGGATACATGAGGCCGGACAGGCCCGCATATCAGGCGGCTTGTCCGATTATAATTCCATGGATGCAGACGGCTCCTGGAATGATTTTATTGTAGAGAGCTACAAAACTGAAAATGGATATGATATCACCCTGACCGGATATCCCCAAGGGGCAGAATTTTATGAAATAAAAACAGAAACAGAGACAAAAACGTACAGGGCGGTTTTGGGAAGTTCCCTTCAGATGAAAGTAGATGACCAGGGCCGCCCTGTCTATCAGACGGCAAAAGGAGGTGAGTATAAGATTGGGACTGACGGTAATCCCATTATCCGGTCGGATACTGCTACGGGCAGTGGCACGGAGGAGCGGGTTCCCTGTGGGGAGACCCTGCCCTACCGTTTCAGGACAGCCCCATATCCCAGCGGTACGGCTATACCGGCTGATATGAGTAAATGGGGACAGGCAATTGAACCACATTATCTGTCAGAACAGATTAATGGCATGTTGGAACAGATTGGATACAGACCGGTTTCAGACACTTCGCCGTGGACAAAAATCCGGCTTTCGGGCCAGACCAACGCACAGGCGGCAGAGGAAATCATGGATTGGTATACGGTCCATAACTTCTTTGACTGCGGGTCTGTGGAGGATATATATGAGATGGAGGGTAGTTTCTTTGCTTTGCTGCGCCATGATTATTCATTGGCCGATGCCGCCTTCCCCGCGGTCTATGACTCCGTGAACCGTAAACTGTATGTCCGAAAAACGGCAGAGGTGTCAGGGGGGCTGGCCGGGATGGTTGGTTACTGGATTGAGTATCAAAAGGGTGAGTACAGCCTGAAAAGCGCCGTTGTGTCAGTAGGAGAAAAACGGGAAATAAACACGGCCATTCCTTTTGGGAGCAATATAGAAGCTGCGGCCGAAACAGTGTATCAGCCGCTGTATGAGACTTACAGAGAAGGGGATATTGTCCTTGACAGGGAGGGGAATCCCATTCCTCTCCTGGAGCGTGTCTATGAGTATGAAGACAGAACAGAAACATATGAAACAGATAAGCTGGAGCCGGTTTCTGCTGTTTATGATGGGGCTACGGGGAGCTATGTGATTCATGTGGAGAATTCCATGGACTGGAGTGACAGGACAGAGCCGGTATATACGGAATTCCGGGTGGTGACAAAAGAGAAATCCATTGACTGGGAAGGGGAGGAATTGCCTTACAGCCAGTACCTGACAGACATAGCTGGAGTCGGGGTAAGCGCCTTTGCTGCGGTTCCTCCGTTGGATGAAGGAAGCTATGTAGTATTCCAGGCTTTGAATTATCCGGGGCAGAATCAGCCGGTGCAGGAAGCCGGTACTGGTTCTGGTCCGCTGCTGGTATTGCAGAGAGTCATCAAGCAGTCCGTAAAGGTCACAAAAGATATTTCCCAGTCATCCTATGACGGCGTAAATACATACGGAGCTGTCCACAACGACCCGCTGACCGTGCTGCTGGGTTTATTTAAGGGAGACGGCAGTTCCCAGGGCGCAAAGCTGCTGAGTCAGTTTAAATTCAAGGCATATCTGAAGAGTAATCTGGAAAATATCTTTGTGGACAGCGCTGGCAGCATCATTTCAGAAGATATAGGGACAGCGGATTTTAAAGGAGATGTCCAGAAAATCTTTCTGCCTCCTAAGGACGGAAACGGACAGCGGCTTTTGGAAACAAAAGAAGATGGAAGCTATGATTACACAAAATTCTTTGACGCCATGTACGCGGCAGTGCAGGTGGAAAAAGAGAAAAAGCCGCAGGAGGCGATACGGCAGTTTGCTGTGGATTACTATGATATAGATACCTATAAAATGGAAATTCTTGCGGCGGAACCTGGACTTAACAGCGATGCGGCCTACGAAAAGGCGCTTCTTCGGGCTGTGAAAGAGGCCGGGAGCTATCTGTCTGTTTTTACCGGACTGGATGACAGGCTGGCCATTGCCTGGGACAGCGACGCTGGCGGAGGGGCTGACAATGATGTGACCACACTGCAGTGCAACACCAGGAATGGGAAGGATGATTATTATAATCATTCCATCATGCTCGCGTATGGCACATACATCATCGTGGAGCAGGTTCCCGCGGACGTGGACAGGGAGCTGGCAAACCGGCATTTTACCAGGGACTATCCCAGGGAGATCACCCTTCCGTTTGTGCCGGATATCGGCCGGGATGAGGGCACAGGGGAAGCGGATGTCAATTATCAGACAGGCAGTCCCTATTTCCGGTATGACAGCACGGATACGCCGGAAGACCTGATCCGCAAATATAAGATACGTTTCAATGAGGAGACCCATATCATACAGGCCAATGGACAGGATGGAGGATTCGAGATATATAAATACGGCCTGGATAAGGATGTGCGGCCGGGCCGCAGCCTGACATCCCAAGCACCCTATGAAGAAGAATATATGGATGGCGGAAATAATGCCGTAAAGGGATATTATGCCGGATATACCTCCCAGAGCGAAGACGCCGGAATTATGTACGGGGTGGTCTATGACGGATATGAAACAGCAGACGGACAGCTGGAAGTCAGGGACCAGGTGGCAACGATGAAAGGGATGCGGACAGCCATAGACGGTAAATTTGCCTCTATGCTGGTTCCGTGGACCGTGCTGCCTCCCGCGGTGGACAGAATCAATCCGGACACGGGAAATGTGGAGACTCTGATTCCCTCCGGAACTGGCGGGGATTTTAATTTCGTGGCCTTTGCCCAGGAGGATTTTGAGGACGAGTATTATAATTCCAGACTTCGTATTGAGAAGCTGGATTCCGAGACAGGCGATTCCATTATCCATGACGGCGCATTGTTTAAGATATATGCGGCTAAAAGGGATGTGGAGAAAAAGGGAATGAGCACGGTCGCAGGGTCCGGAAATGTGCTGTACGGCGAGGCTGTGGACTGGAGGGGAAATCCCGTGACGGATGCAGACGGGAAGAGGATTCTGTATCCGAGAGTAGGTAAGAATAATGGGAGTAGGGACGACCTGCCTGTGCGTCTGGATAAGGAAGGGATCCCGCAGTATGATGAAAGCCAGCTGATTAGGCAGGAGGACCAGGAGGGGAATGAGACAGGAATTTTCAAGGCATACTCCACAATCAGGGAAATAGTTATAGACGGTCAGGTGAAAAAGGTGCCGGTGGGATACATTGAGACTTATAAGCCGTTGGGAGCAGGTGCCTATGTGCTGGTGGAGATCCAGGCCCCGAGAGGGTATGTAAAGAGCCGTCCGGTGGCGTTTGAAGTGTACGCGGACAGCGTATCGTTTTACAGGGAAAAAAGAAATACGGACGGAACCACGGATGGATGGGAAGAGGATACGGCTGTGAAATACCAGTATGCCATTCCAGTGGCCGGCAGTACCAATAAAGTCCGGACCCGGACTGTCAGCCGGATAAAGGTGGAGGACTATCCTTCCAGGATGGAAATTCATAAAGTGGAGGACGGGGATTCCCTGGTGGGAAACCAGAACATCCTTCAGAAGACCGATGCACAGGGCATGGCGGAAACAAGCGGAGGTTTTGAGGAAAATGTCACGGTCAATGACGCCGGGGACCGGTTGGCTTATAAGGTAAGCGGCCGTAAGGAAAAGCTCGAGGAACGGGGGGATGTGAGAGATATTGTTTACAATCCGGAAACCATGCAGTGGGATGGGGATGTGACTAAGCCATTTGACGAATACTCAGAACATATAGCGGAGGGGACGGAAAAGGCGCTAAAGGCCATGCCCGGCGTAAAACCGCTGTATCTGCCAGACGGTACCTTTTCAGGCAGGGGAATCCGCTTTGACATTTCCGTATCCGGCGCAGGATTGTCCCTGTACCATGCCATGGAAATTGAAAAAACGGGGGAACATGTCTATAAGGGCGTAAGCGCTACTGTCAAGGACGGCAGGGTAACGGGGATTACGGATACAAATACCGGTACTCATAAGGAAATACGTGTGGTTGGTGAGGAAAACAGTCCGGGTAACGCCATGAAAACACATAAGGCCTCGTGGAATGTGTGGGATACCGTCATTGTGGATAATGGCCCGGTAAATCTGTATTTCTATGATTTGAATCAGGTGGATACCAGGGAAGACCCGGATACGGGAGAGCTGCTGGTGCTGGATAAAAAAGGGAATCCGCTGTGTTTCGCGGATTCCGTCACCGGCATGGCATATGTCTATGATGACTATGGACGTATGCTGGCATACACAGTGGATGATGAGGGAAATAAGATACTGGTCAAATCCATACAGGTACGGAAGGATGAAAATGGACAGACGATTTATGAGAATAAAACAACAGTGGATGATGAAAATGGACTGCCCATCTATTATACAGGCAAAAACGTAGCGGCAAAGGATGAGTCCTGGACAACAGACAACAGCATGGACTCTTACGGAAATCCGGAAACGTCCGGCGCCGGACATTCGATTGCCCGCCTGCCCTTTGGCGCCTATATACTTGAAGAGCAGGGCGTCCCCTATGATCAGGGATATATCCAGGCCAGGCATATGGGGCTTATACTCAGGGACACAGACGAGGTACAGAAATATTTCATGCAGAATGAATTTACCAAAACTGCCTTTGCGAAGCTGGATGTGCGGACCCAGAAGGAGGTAAGAGGAGCGGTCATGACCCTGTACCGGGCCGGTCTGGACAGTGACGGAAGCCCCCTTAAGGAGCAGGATGGCATATACAAAAAAGGCCAGGTCTATGCCTCATGGATAAGCGGATACCAGTACGATGATAACGGAAACATGAAGATGGATGAACACGGGGAACCTGTAACGACAACAGAACCCCATTGGATTGACCACATTCCAGTTGGATATTATGTACTGGAGGAAACCATTTGTCCTTATGAACAGGGATATGTTCAGTCAGAGGCGGTGAATATTGACGTACTGGAAACAGGGGATGTTCAGAGCTTTGAGATGGAGGATGATTTTACGTCCATTGATATTCTGAAATACGACACAAGAAATGGTGATGTAATCTACGGGGACAGCGAAGCGTACCTGACCTTATACCGTCCAATACTGGATGAAAAGGGATTTCCGGTGCTGGAAAATGGAATTCCCAGGTACGATGAAACGGGAAGGATATTCACATTCCGGGCCGCTACATATAAGGATGGTCAGGAGGTGGCGGCCACAGGCCGCGTGGTCCCGGACGCAGGCGGAAATCATCCAATCATAAAGTATGATTATGATTTCCGGGAGATTCCCGGCACATATCAGGGACGGTATTATTATACGGAGCAAGGGACCGTGCGCCTGGAGTATCTGCCTGTAGGAAATTATGTGCTGGCAGAGACAGAAAATCCTGAGGGCTATGCCACAGCGGACCCCATACTTATTAATATAGAAGAAAAAGGACACTTGAAAGAGATACAATATTTTAAGATGGGGGATAAGCCGCTTGAACTGGAGGTCTCCAAGGTGGATATCACCGGCGGTAAGGAGGTAAACGGTGCAAAACTTGCCATTTATCCGGTGGATGAAAGGGGAAATGTATCGGAAATGCCTCTTGTGCTCCACCAACCCTCAGAAGATGGACAATATCAGGATATTGAGGCGGTCTGGATTTCGGGACTGGACGGAAGGTACACGGAGGAGGATGAGTACCAAGGGCTTATCCCGCCAGGTTTTCAGCCAGGGGATTTAAAACCTCATATATTGGAGTACATCCCGGAAGGTGAATATATCCTCAGGGAGATAACAACTCCGTACGGATTTCTGCAGTCGGTAGATATTCCCTTTACTATTACGGACAGCCGGATACTGCAAAAAACAGAAATGACAGATGAAATCCCAGATGGAATTCTCCGTATTATAAAAAGTGATTCGGACCAGCCGGATGAAAAACTGCAGGGAGCAGAGTTTTGCCTGGTGAACCAGACAACGGGCTCCATATGCGGTACCGTAACCACGGACCAGCAGGGACAGGCTCAGTTTGGTCCACAACCCATTGGCTATGTGGACCGGGATGGGAATTTTAAACCCTATACCTATGTGTGCAGTGAGACAAAGGCAGCCCCCGGGCACATGCTGACCATTGAACCGTATGAATTCCAATTTCATTACAGGAATGAGCTGACAGACATCATTGTCTGTGAATATAACCCCGCCAACGACACCAACCGGGTAGTTACGGACAAGCTGTCAGGTAATACAGAGGAAATGCTGGAAGGCGCAGTACTCAGAATCGAGCGCAGGACGGAATCAGGATGGGAGACAGCGGAAGAATGGACAACCGGCAGGCAGGGGCATTATACAAAGAATCTGAGTGCAGGAGAATACCGTCTGGTTGAGGTGAAAGCGCCTGAGGGATATGAACTGCAGGAAACTCCCGTCGAATTTACTATAAGGGACGGAATGACCGAGATTCCCCGTCTGGTTATGCGCAATTATACAACCATCGTAGATGTGGAAAAGACGTCGGCGGAAACAGGAAACCTGCTGGGAGGCGCCAGATTGCAGCTCATTGATAAGTCTGACGGAACGGTGGTCCGGGAGTGGACATCCGAGGCAGGTAGCGGACAGCGTTTTTACGGATTGAAACCGGGCACATATATCATCCATGAACTTCAGGCCCCATCCGGATATGAGAGGACTGAGGATCAGGAGATTGTGGTAAAGGACTGGACCGGGACAGAGGGACCGGAAATGGGCCGGGGGGATGATAAGGTATTGCACAATATGATTCAGGTATTCCGGTTTGAGAACCGGACAGCATCCTCATCCGGCGGAGGCAACAGACCAAGACCAAAGGTGGAGTACATTACATTTAAGAAAACAGATGTTTCCGGAAAGGTACTCCAGGGGGCGGAATTCACATTTTATGACCAGACGGGCCGGGCAATCGGTACCTCTGTCAGCGACAGCACAGGAACGTTCCGCATAAGAAGGCCCGAAAATGGTACATACACCTTCCGGGAAACAAAGGCGCCGGACGGATATGCATTAAATCCCGGCATATTCAGTTTTACCGTCAATGGAAGTGATGTCATAAGGGCGCATATGAGGTTGTGGACAAGGGAAC
>ENA-OQCB01000909-OQCB01000909.1-human-gut-metagenome-genome-assembly--contig:-NODE-909-length-12605-cov-3.349014_pt1 | contig 12605 bp, 12 predicted proteins | sample MGYA00242493_ERZ504568 | MGnify/ENA primary metagenome ERZ504568 (study PRJEB26092, sample SAMD00036229) | human gut metagenome | host: Homo sapiens | study: EMG produced TPA metagenomics assembly of...
GGAACAGGAAAGTCCTTCCAGTCTTTATCATTAAAGTCTGTCTGATAGAAATCTATGATTCTTTCGCCCGGAACAGGAGTCCATCGGAACTTCCATGTTCCGTCCAAAGACATCGAACAGTCTCCTTTCTGTACGGAGAAAGGAGTAAAAGCAGCCCGTGCCGGTTCACGATTAATCTGGAGAACATGATGATTCTCCCAGTCATGCATTGTTTGTGCCTGCATCGGGCAAGCGACCAATGCGCCAAGCAGTAATGTATATATTTTCATTCGTTCTTTTTTCTTCATACCAAGAAGACGGACGAAGGGGCATTTTGTACCCCTTTCTTTTACATTAATATTGAAGAATAATAAAAGGAGAAACACTCTATGAAGGGTTGTCTTGCTTCACACGCACAGTATGAGCATACGATTGAAGATTCGGAACTAAAACTGTAATTAAAATAAGAATATCAATTATTAAAATGCAAACATCGTTTTAACGATTAAGGTCTTGCGAATTAAAATACTCCTTCAGACAGGAGTAAAAACATATATGAATATCGCATTATCTTCCGGGAAATGTTTTTCTTTGTTATACATTCATGTCATTTATCTCATGTTCTGCATTAAAAAACAAAAGAAATGGAAGAGAATAAACAAACACTTTACAATGATGAGTTACTAGATATCCTGCCTGACGGAGTTATTATATTTAATATAAATGGAGAGGTTATCCAGCTTAATCGCCAGGCTCAAACCGAACTTCATGTCCATTCATCAGCCAATGAGATGATGCCTCTTTCAACCAATGACCTATTCAAGTTATTAAATAATAAAGAAGATATTCTTTCTGTCATTTTAGAGAAGATTCGTCAGGGTGAACAAACATATTCGCTTCCGGAGCACACATTCATGCAAGAACAGATTGATTATACACAATTCCCGATCAGAGGTGATTTTGCAACGATCAAGGAAGATGGCAATCTGAAAAAAGATCTATTCTTTTTTTGACGTAATATCTACTGTAGAACTGACACAGGAGTATATTCTGAACACAGCCTTTACAAAGGAACTAGGATATATCCGTGGTATTATGATATAAACCGAAGTGAGTTTACCCTCGACAACCGTTATTTCGAACATTTAGGTATTTCGGCCGGAGAAAACAACACTCTGACTATGGAAGAATACGTAAATATGATTCATCCTGACGACCGGCAAGCTATGGCCGACGCCTTTATTGTGCAACTTAGCGGCATGGAAACGTTCGATAAATCTGTCCCCTTCCGCTTGCATCGTGGAGACGGAACTTGGGAATGGTTTGAAGGCCAGTCTACTTATATTGCCAATATCTCAGGGCATCCCTATCGGTTGGTCGGTATCTGCATGAGTATTCAAGAATATAAAGACATAGAGAATACCTTAATCGAAGCACGTAAGAAAGCTGAAGAAAGTGACCGTCTCAAAATGGCTTTTCTGGCAAATATGAGCCACGAAATACGGACGCCCCTCAACGCAATCGTCGGTTTTTCCAGCATTCTCGCAGATATGCAAGAGGAAGATATGGACGAACGGCATTTCTATGTGGATATCATCAACAAGAACAGTGACCTGCTCTTGCAACTGATCAACGACATTCTCGATTTCTCAAAAATAGAAGCCGGCACATTCGACATCCATCTAAAAAGTTCGACTTCAAAGAAATTTGCGAGGAAATCTATGCTGTCCACGCCTTGAAAATACCAGATCATGTATGTTTCTCTTTCAATCGGGACTTACCATCCGTCGAACTCAATTCCGATCCGAAACGGCTCACACAGGTAATCTCCAATTTCCTGACCAATGCTATCAAATTCACATCGGATGGCGAAATCAAATTGGATTACCTATTGGAAAAAGATAAGATATATGTATCCGTGACAGATACAGGCATCGGAATCAGCAAAGAAGCATGCAACAACATATTCGACCGGTTTGTCAAACTGAATACCCACAAACAAGGGACGGGTCTCGGACTATCCATCAGCAAAAGCATCATTGAAAAATTAGGTGGGAAAATCGGCGTCTATTCCACTTTGGGAAAAGGCTCTACGTTCTGGTTCACGCTTCCGCTAACAACAAACGGGGTTTCAGGCACACGATAACACACAAAGAGAGCTACCTATTTCATCCTTGTATCGGCTCCCCACATGAGCTTTTCACGGAGGGTCTGATAAAAAGTATGGTTATATCGTTTGATCACTTTGGTCGTATAATCGGCTTTGCTCACCCGCAATTGTATACCGGTCGGGAAGATCTCGGAACGCCCATCAAGAGCGATCAGGAAATATTTATTCCGGCTTTCCACCCCCAGAGTAATCGTAAAGGAATCCGGAATTACCAGCGGACGGACATTCAACGAATGCGGTGCGACCGGGCTCAAGACTAAATTCTTGCTTTGCGGAATGATAATCGGACCGTTCACACTCATCGAATAGGCCGTCGAACCTGTCGGCGTAGAGATGACCAAACCATCAGCCTGATAAGAAGTCAGATATTCCCCGTCGAGCGCCGTATGGATCGTAATCATGGAAGAGGTGTCCCGTTTCAGGATCGCAATCTCATTCAAGGCATAATTATAACCGTGAAACACCCGGTCTTCCGTATGAAGGCGCAATAAAGTACGTTCTTCCGTCTTATAGTAATTCTTAAATAATTCGTCCAGCGTATCTTCTATATCCTTGCTTGCCACATCTGCCAGAAAACCGAGGCGACCGGTATTGATGCCCAAAATAGGAATATCCTGCTTATTCACCCTGGCGGCAGTACGCAGGAATGTCCCGTCCCCCCCCAGACTCAACGCCACATCCAAATCAAACTCGTCGCTTGTCAAGATGCCCGATACCGCAGGTTCATAATTCAAAGCATCCGTAAGGAAGAGATAAAAGTCACGGTCCACAAAAACCTCTGCCTCCAAAGAAGCCAGTTTTTCAAATAACCGCCTAATCACAAGTTGCTTATCCGCCTGATATTCGCTCCCGAAAACCCCAACTTTCTTCATACCCGATTCATATTTTCCTAATTGTCAATTATCAATTGCTTATATATTCATATAATAGACCAATTCTTCCATCCGTTGTTGCAACAAGTCGTCCACCATCCCCCTTTTCCATAAAAATAGTAGAGGACTGTATAATTAAAACGTTCAAAACTACGGATCACAGGAGATACATCTTCCAGATCGATCTTGATAATCAAATGCAACCTCCCGGTCGTATTATCCGTATAGGAAAGCAGGCTCAGGACATGCGCATTATTCGCCTCTATCAAGCGGGCGATGTCCGTCATCGAATAATCCTGCGGCATCACTTCCAGCACAAAAACACTTCCGGCCGTATCGGCATTGCAAAGTTCGGACAGGATATCGATCAGTTTATCACGCGTAATGGCCCCGCTATACTCCCCCTCCGCACTCACAACCGGAAGGAGGCTCAACTGATAGCGGGCGGCCAGTGCCAACGCCTCATGGATATGGGTATCTTCTCGGACACTCGGTGAAAACAATACCGGATCTCCGATAGTAGCAGTCGGATCAGGCATCGCCAACAGGTCTTTTTCAGAAACCAGACACCGATATACGTTTTCGTTCAACAATGGCAGATGCTTTAACTTAAAATCATCCATCAAAGCTAATGCATATTCCCCGGTGTCAAAACTTTTTAACACCGGAATTTCCTTTGTTATGAAATCTTTCACCAACATTCTTCTGTATATTCCCTAAATACTGCTAAATTTGCCGATACTTTTGTGCAAATGTAATGAAAGAAAAAAGATATAACGATATACGATGACAAATTTAAGTGTAAACATTAACAAGGTGGCAACCATTCGTAACGCACGCGGTGGCAATGTACCAAACGTATTAAAAGTAGCATTAGATTGTGAAGCTTTCGGTGCACAAGGGATTACCGTTCATCCCAGACCGGACGAACGTCATATCCGGTACAGTGATGTGTATGCCTTGAAACCGGAAATAAAAACAGAGTTTAACATAGAAGGTTATCCTTGCGAGAAGTTTATAGACCTGGTTCTGAAAGTAAAACCGACGCAGGTGACATTGGTGCCGGATGCTCCCGATGCCATCACATCGAATGCAGGTTGGGATGTAAGAACCCACTTCGACCAGTTGAGCGAGTTAGTCGAAACTTTTACCTCACACGGTATCCGTACCTCCATATTCATCGGAACAGATCTTGAGAATATTGAATGGGCCGCCAAGACAGGAACCGACCGTATCGAGTTATACACGGAACCTTATGCGACCCTCTACCCTCAGGATCGTGAAGAAGCAATCGCTCCCTTTATCGCTGCCGCCCAACTTGCCAAGAACTTGGGATTAGGTGTAAATGCCGGTCATGACCTGAGCTTAGAAAATCTGGCTTATTTCCATCAAAATATCCCGGGACTGGATGAAGTTTCCATCGGCCATGCCCTGATCAGCGATGCTCTCTATTACGGGCTGAAAGAGACGATCCGTTTGTACAAGGAGGCATTGTTAATTAAGGAATTAAAGAATTAAAAATCGACTATTCATTCTTTCATTCCTTAATTTTCAACTCTTTAATTATTCATTCTTTAATTTATTCAAAACAATATGAGTATTTTACTTTCCCTACAAGCAGTAGGGGCACAAACAGCAGAACAGATGCCGGACCTCACGGCGGTAACAGCACCCACGGAAGCTGAAATCAATGTAATTGACCTCGCTTTTAAAGGCGGTTGGATTATGGTTGTCTTATTGTTACTCTCGCTGATGGCATGTTATATATTTATCCAGCGCCTGATGGTCATCCGTCGCGCCGGGCGGGAGGATGAAACATTTATGAACCGCATCAAGGACTATATCCATGAAGGAAAGGTCGATTCAGCCCTGAACCTATGCCGGAGCACCAATACCCCTTCTGCCCGTATGATCGAGAAAGGCATCACCCGCCTGGGACGCCCGATGAACGACGTATTGGTTGCTATCGAGAACGTGGGTAACCTGGAGATCGCCAAGCTCGAAAAAGGATTTCCGCTGATCGCCACCACGGCCGCTGGTGCCCCTATGCTAGGGTTCTTAGGTACGGTGACCGGTATGGTACGCGCTTTCTTCGATATGGCAAATGCCGGAACAAATGTAGACGTATCCCTGTTATCCGGAGGTATCTATGAAGCGCTGGTAACAACGGTAGGCGGTCTCGTAGTCGGTATTATCACTCTGTTTGCCTACAACTATCTGGTTTCGCAGGTAGACAACGTAGTAAATAAGATGGAAGCCCGCACAATGGAATTTATGGACTTATTGAATGAACCTGCAAACTAAGTTATGGCTTTAAAACGAAGAACAAAAGTAAACGAAAGCTTCAGCATGGCTTCCATGACGGACGTCATATTCCTGCTGTTGATTTTCTTTATGGTTACCTCCACCGTCGTGATTCCGAACGCTATCAAGGTGACACTCCCGCAGGCGCAAAAGCAGACAGCCGCCAAACCGCTTACACGTGTCACGATAGATGCGAATTTGAATTACTATGTCGCTTTCGGTAACCAGCGGGAAAAGCAAGTGTCATTCGAAGAAATCACGCCGTTCCTGCAAGACAGTTATGCAAAAGAGCCGGAGATGTTTGTTGCATTGTATGCTGACGAAACGGTCCCTTATAAGGAAATCGTGCGTATCCTGAACATCGCAAACCAGAATAAGTTTAAGATGGTGCTTGCCACAAGGCCAAATAGTTGAAAGTGGAGAGTTGAAAGTGGCTTCGCGTCGCTATTCTAACTTTCAACTTTAACTCTTAAAAACTTTCAACTTTCACCTTTCAACTATTTAAAATTATGAAGTTAAACAAAGATGACATATACGGTATAGCAGGTTCGGTGGCTTTTCACCTGTTTATCCTGCTGATTCTGGGTTTCACGGTCCTGAGGACCGTCGTGCCCGATGAGGATGGCGGTATTCTGGTGAATTTCGGTAATGTCAATGCGGCAGCAGGGACATTCGAACCTAAATATACCGGCCAGGAATCTCCCGAGGAAACGACCACTCCCCCTCCCCCCGTACCCCAGCCGAAGGTTGAAACACCCAAGGAAGAACTGATAACGCAGGATATGGAGGAAAGCGTCGCGATCGAAGAAGCGAAAAAGAAAAAAGAGAAAGAAGAGTTACGCAAGAAAGAAGAGGAAAAGAAACGGAAAGAGGAAGCCGAAAAAGAACGTATCCGCAAGGAGGAAGCCGAGAAGAAACGCCTCGCCGAAGAGCGCCGTAAGAAAGAACAGGCCATCAGCAACAAGGTCGCAGGAGCTTTCGGCATGGGAAGTCAGGAAGGGAACAGCCAGGGGGATGCCGAATCAGGAACCGGCAACCAAGGCAGCCCGTTCGGCAATTCCGACCACGGAGCCAATGAAGGCGTGGGAGGCTACGGCTCATTCAACCTGAACGGACGCTCGATCGGCCGAGGAGGGCTTCCCCGCCCTGCCTACACGATCCAAGAAGAGGGACGAATCGTAATCAACATTACGGTAGATCCAAAAGGAAATGTTATATTTGCAGAAATAGGTAAGGTACTAACATCGACAACGGTTCTATGCGCAAGAGTGCTCTGGACGCGGCTAAACGCGCCAAGTTCAACAGCATTAGCGGAGCGAACAACCAGAGTGGTACGATCACCTATCTGTATAAACTTAAATAAGAACAACATGAAGAAAGCAATTGTATTCTTAGCGAACGGTTTCGAAGAAATGGAAGCCCTGGGCACAGTCGATATTCTACGTCGTGGAGGAATCGAAGTGACAACCGTTTCTATCACAACCGACACGGTTGTCATGGGTGCACATAATATTCCGGTCACGGCCGACACGACATTGGACAATCTCTGCCAGGGGATAAATTCCCCAGCATACGATGCCCTCATCCTCCCCGGAGGCATGCCGGGGGCATCGAACCTGAACGATTCGGAGGCTGTCAAAGAAGCATTGCTCGGGCAATACCGCGAAGGCCGTATCGTAGCAGCCATCTGTGCCGCTCCTATGGTATTGGGCGGACTCGGCTTATTAAAAGGCCGTAACGCGACCTGCTATCCAGGGTTTGAAACGAAACTGATCGGCGCAAACGTCACCGGTGAAGCCGTTGAAGTTTCCGATAATGTGATAACCGGCAAAGGTCCCGGATTAGTCATGAACTTCGGCCTCGCCCTGGTAGCCGCCATCAAGAGTGAGGCGGTAGCGGAAGAGGTGGCGGCAGGGTTGCTATTGTAAAGACGGTTCTCAAATCGCCCGTACACGAACTGCCTGTACTTGAAAATCAGAAAAACTTTAGTATGGATCATTTTTCCAAGTCCGATAAAGGAGGATATGATTTCGTTATTCACATGCATAGCGCAGCAACACCGGATTATCATCCTCCTTTATCATTTCAAAACCATCCTTTCCAGCCAGATCAACGGCTTCTTTTATCGCATATAGAGAGCCAGGGACAGATGTTTTCATCAATCTCCTACCCTTCTCCACCGACAAGTAAGCATATGAAGAAACGAGATTCGCATGTGGATAAAACAAGTTCTGTTTTTTATCATATAGTGCCATAAACGGTTTCATCTTTTCTCCCTTATATTCCGAAATTGTATAAAAGACAAAACAATAAGCATTTGTTTCAAACAGGTCGAATATCTGAATGCGCGGTCCGCCCGGTCTTACTTTCGGTGTAAAGTCCGCCACTATCGTCAATTCACCATACCTCCATTTCATTTTACCTGTCCGAAAAAGCCATGCAGGTTCAATCCGGTTTCCATCCATGTGGTACGGGGCTGTGTCATAATTCCTGATTATGTGCAGCCTCTTTTTTGTGTCCATAAAGCAATAAATTTGATTATGCCGTCATTTTTTCAAACTTATCCTGGCATATCTCCAGTTTATGCATGTAACAAATAAAAATAACCACGAATTTTCCATAAGAAGACGCTTTTCTTCCCTTTTTGTCTACTTTTCTCATCATTGAACATAGTTTCTTTATATTGAAGGCTATGGCAAAGAAGGTAAAATCCATCACGACCTTGTCTTTTCCCATATGCCTGAAACGGCGGTAAGCCATATTGGACTTCATCTGTCCGAAGACTGCCTCCGGTTCAATGCACCGCCTTCCCCTTTCCTTGATCCCTTCTTCTGAAGTCAATAATTCACAGGCCTTTCGTTTATAGGAATTAAGCCGGTGATTGACCCTGATCGTCCTCTGGTTGGCCTTGGCCTTGTAACAGAGGCAGCGCAAGGGACACCCCTTGCATCGTATGGCGCGATAACAGGCGCTTTGGGAGATATAACCGCCCTCCGTCCGGGTTTGTAGCGTACCGGTCCGGGACATGCGCTGCCCCATCGGGCATATGTAATAATCTCCTTCCTCATTATAATAGAGGCTGTCGGGATGAAAGGTGTCAGGTTTATAGCGGGGACGGTGTTCCAAATGGAAACGATTGTATTTGACGAACCCCTCAATGCCGGCTTCGTCCATGAAACGGTAGTTCTCTTCCGAGCCGTATCCGGAGTCGGCGACGACCCTTTTTGGGAAACGACCGTAACGGCCCGGGAAAGAGCCAAGGAATGGTATGAAGGTCAGCGTGTCGGTCGGGTTCGGAAAGAGGGCGAAGTCTGTGATGAATTGGTTCTCGGAGGATATCTGCAAGTTGTAGCCGGGCTTGGTTTGTCCATTACACATGGCGTCTTCCTTCATGCGCATGAATGTGGCCGAGGGATCGGTCTTGGAGATGGAATTGCGACCTTCCATCTGTTCCAGGCGGCTGTTATATTCCGCTAGCTTCTCGCCATGCCTCTCCAATTCTTTGAACATCTTGTTCTTTCCTCTTTGCGCGGCCTTCTCTTCCTTTGTCTTTGCCTCAGGTGCCGAACCGAGTGCCTCCTTGAATTCCTTGGAGATCTCGCACAATGTCTGGGGGGTAAGCTCCAAGGTGTCAACATCGGCCGCCTTGTCTTGTGCCATCTGCTCGTTGATCTGCTGGAGTAACACACGGATTTTCTCCAACAGCTTCTCACGGTTCCTTTCCACGCTCTTGCGCCATACGAAGGTATACTTGTTCGCCTTGGATTCTATCTTCGTCCCGTCAAGGTACTCGACCTCAAGCGTGACAAAACCTTTCTCTACCAATATCAACACTAAGAGGGTGAATATATGTCCGATCTCATTCTTGACACGGTTGCGGAAACGGTTGATGGTAGCAAAGTCAGGCTTCTGATATCCCGACAGCCAGATATAATAGATGTCCCGGTATAGGAGTTTCTCTATTTTTCGGCATGAGTATACGTTATTCATGTAACTATAAAGGATTACCATGAGCATCATTTTGGGATGATAAGGGCTGCGGCCACGCTCATGGTATAGTTTCTTGAAACCTGACAGGTCCAGGCTCTCGATAACCGACTTGAGGATACGTACAGGATCATCCTTAGGGATATCCCGGTCGATCCTCTGGGGAAAAAGTAGCGTTTGATCGGGATCATAACTTCTGAAGTGTAAATTTTCTGGCATCTTGCAAGCGTTTATTTGTCACTAAATTACAAAAATATCAGAACTTGGGCAAGTTCTTGCAATAGAAAATCAAGTTATTTATCTTGATTTTCATATCTTATAAAAAGAATAAGACTGCTGTGGGAATACCGGCTTTTACAAAAGGAGCGCGCCCCAAATATGGGACACGCTCCTTGTCATAATTAAAGTTTCGGCTGTCATTATTATATTATTATTTATCCTTGTCAATCCCATATTACAAAAAAAGCCTGACACGATAAGTTGTCAAGCTACACATCCCGTATAGTCAAGGCTTCTTTTGCTTGGTTACTCTCTACTTATAATATCTCTTAAAACGAGTGACTTTGCAAAGGAACAATTTTATTTTATACAAAACAATTTTTTTAGACTTTACTTTATATGTTGTCCAGCATAAAAAAGTAAAGGGGGAATTATGACACACCCCCAAGGAGAGGATATGATCCGATTCCGTATCTACCGGTTTTTGCAAATGAGATTATAGAAAGTCATGATGTTTCTCAAAGGTTTATGAATGATTACAAACAAACGGTTTCAGACCTGATTGCGGAACATTATCGTTACCAACAAGAAGTTGCTCACAAAGATGGATTATTGACGATGTGTGAGGCTTCGGGCCCCCATCAGAATCAGTCGGATGCATTATTATGTCAAAAATATTCGGATGTTCCTATGGGGGAGTTTTGGGCTCGTTCCAAAACACATCGTATATCCTTAAAGCAGCGTTTTTTGACGAAAGAAGCTGTCTCTGCCGGGCATATTTATGGTAAAAATGTTATTTCTGCAGAATCTTTTACATCGGTCGGACCTCAATGGGAGGAAGATCCTTATTTTTTAAAACCGACTGCGGACCGTGCTTTCTGTGAAGGAATCAATAAATTGTATTTTCATACATATCCTCATTCTCCGTCTCTAACAGCGAAACCTGGTTTTGTCTATTATGCAGGGACCTATATAAACAGGAATACTACTTGGTGGAATTATTCTTTGGATTGGAATACTTATCTGGCCCGTAATCAATATGTGCTGCAACAGGGAACTCCTGTTGTAGATGTTTGTATTTATTATGGTACCGGCATTGAAAAAGGATTCAATATAAGCAAGATTCTGCTCTTATGGATCTTGGTTATCAATACGATTATGTTAATTCTGATGTCATATTAAATCAAATGTCGGTTCAAGATGGGAAGATATGCTTGCCAAATGGAATTTCATATGAATTATTGGTTTTACCGGAAGAAAGTGGAATTTCTATAGAGGTATTGGAAAAATAAGGGAGATGGTGTATGACGGTGCAACGATTGTTGGTCCCAGACCTATTTGTTCTATTGGTTTATATAAAAGTACAGAGATAGATCGCCAGATAAAAAGTATCACGAATTTATTGTGGGGAGAACTTGATAAACCACTGATAGATAGAACTGTTGGAAATGGAAAAATAGTCTATGGGAAAAATATCGATCAGATTTTGTCCGAAGAAAAAATAGAGCCGGATTTGAAAATAGAAAATAGAGATTCGAATTTCTCATTGGACTTTATCCATCGTCGAAATAAGGAGTATGACATTTATTATTTGGCCAATTTGAGAGAGGAGGCAATAGATTATGCAACTTTATCTTTCAGGACTTCTGGAAAGGTACCTTATATTTGGAATCCAGTGGATGGTACAGTAATAGAGCAAAGGGTATATGTTGATGATGGGGAAAGGACTCATATTCCTTGTTCATTTGATCCGTATGGCTCTTATTTCATTATTTTTGAAAAAAAGGAGAATGCGAAACCTTCTATAATTTCTGTTACAGGGCCGGATGGTAATAGAAGTTGCTTTTTGGAGAAAAGTGGAAATTATCAATTGACTTATAGTAATGGTGAAAGTAAGAATATTACAATTGCTTCTGCACGATATTTAACGATAAATACATCTTGAAATGTCTCTTTTTCAACGGAAATGGGAGGACCCGGATCTGTTGAATTTAAGAATTTGATATCTTGGCCTGAATCAGAGAATTTAGGTATAAAATATTATTCGGGGACAGCTTCTTATCAAAATACATTTATAATAAAAGACGAGATTGAGGGAGCAAAAGTTTTTCTTGATTTAGGAGAATTGTATAATGTGGCTGAAATTGTTCTTAATGGACATAATCTGGGAACTTGTTGGCTGAGGCCATTTCAAAAGGAGATTTCGGAATATGTAAAACAGGGAAGAAATAAGATAGAAATCAAAGTAACAAATTTGTGGCCTAATCGGTTAATTGGAGATCAATTTCTTCCTGAGGCTGAAAGGTATACTCAGACAAATATATCCAAGTATACGAGACAAGATACATTGAGACCCTCTGGGTTATTGGGGCCGGTGCGTTTGATGATTATTCCGGACAGAGATGAATTTTAGTGATTATTTTTTCTGAACTGCAACCCTAATAATACCCCTCCCGGTATCAATATGATCCCGGCTGAAACGAGCAAGGCTATCTGGAGGGAATACATGTCATTCAGCCAACCGATGAAGGGGGCGATAGCGGCGAACATCAGGCGGATAATGAAGTTACGGATGGAAAGCACTGTCGCCCTCATGTCGGAAAATGTCATTTGGTTGATGTAGCCTTTGAGGATGGGTGTGGCAAAGCCTCGGAAAATGTAAAAGACGAACAATATGGCAAGGCCGGCATATGTAAGGTTGAAAGCTAAGGAGATATATCCGCCGACGATAAAGACGAGGATCAGGATTCCCATCTTACGCGGACCGAAGTAGTTGTCCACCCGGTCGGACCAGAGAGCGGCGAAGCCGACCGTCAGGTTCAGCACTGTCCAAATAACGCCATACCAGGAAACGGGAGTTTTCAGATACATTAAAACCGGTTGTACGAACCAAGCCATCGTGAGAGTGGCTGCCCCAATGATACCTGAATACATGATATTGTAGCAAAGTTGCTTGTTCGTTACCAGCGAATATTTAATGATCCGGACAATCTCGTTTACCGGATTCTGTATTTTATTGGAACGGCTGACCTCCTTAAGTACGAATGCTGCCGGAATGCCTGTAAATGCAATCA
>ENA-OQCB01000910-OQCB01000910.1-human-gut-metagenome-genome-assembly--contig:-NODE-910-length-12596-cov-3.328174_pt1 | contig 12596 bp, 13 predicted proteins | sample MGYA00242493_ERZ504568 | MGnify/ENA primary metagenome ERZ504568 (study PRJEB26092, sample SAMD00036229) | human gut metagenome | host: Homo sapiens | study: EMG produced TPA metagenomics assembly of...
GTGTCTGCATTCCGGTCCGGGCTTCCTCCGGTTTCTGAGCATTAAAATATACCTCTGTAAGCTCCCATCCCCTGTGCGGCGCCTCGATCCGAATCTGATTGTAAGAACGGGTACAGGATTCCGCCTCCAGATTGGAATACAGATATCCAACCTTTAAAGGACGGTCCTTTGCCACCTTTAACGGCGGAAACTCCTGCTGTGATACAGCTGCTTCAGTCTCCTTTGTTTCTCCTCCTGCGGACCCATCTTCCGCAGCTTCCGGCGTTCCGGTCTCAGATGCCTGGGCCGCTTCCTGGGTCCCGGTTCCCACTGTAGGAGTTGTTGTACATCCGGCCAATAAGATTGCGCTCATAATAAATGACAATGCTCTCAAATGTCTCTTTTTCATATCTATCTCCTCTCTTGTTAATTGCCTCAACTGTCTATGGACCTTGTGCCAAACAGTCTGATATGTTGGATTACCTGCTGTTTTCCTGTTTCTATCGCAGCTTCATATATGGGTCCAGTAATTGTCTTCGGCGGAAGCGACTTAGACACTTCCACGATTTTGTCTGCAACTGCAATGGATAAATTTGTAAAAGCATTTATTTTATTCATCCCGTTGCTGACCGCCGCATGGAAATCTTCTACCGACAATCCTGACCCTCCGTGCATGACCAGAGGGATCTCTATCATGGAACGGATTTTTGCCAATCTCTCAAAATCCATTTTAGGTGCTTTTTGTACACACCATGGACTGTTCCTATTGATACTGCCAGGGCATCCACACCTGTCAGCCTCGCAAATTCCACTGCATCCTCCGGTTCTGTATAAAGGGAAACCGCATTTTCTCCTTCCAGACTTTCATTTCTGCCAACAGATCCAATCTCTCCCTCTACCTCAACATTACATGCATGAGCCATCTCTACCACTTTTTTGTAAGAGCAACATTCTCTTCAAACGGAAGGGCAGATCCGTCAATCATGATTGAAGTGCAGCCTCTTTTAACCGCCAGGGCACATGCCTCAAAACTTGCGCCATGATCAAAATGAAGGCATACCGGAACCTGCGTCCGGCTGATTCGATCCACCAAGTACGGATAAAAATTGTCGTAATCCACAGGTGCGGGAAAATCCCCCACCATCAGTATTACGGGGGTTCTGGTTTCTTCTGCCGCCAGGAGTATTGACTCGGCAAACAGATGGTCTGTTGCGTCGAATGCCCCCACTGCATATTTCCCCTTTATTGAATCTCTTAAAACCTCCCTTAATCCTACCAGTGACATATTTTTTTATCTCCTTCCTTTAATTATTTTGAATTTGAGACGCAAAAAAGCCAACACGAAAAATATTCGTGTTGGCAATCATAACCAATCTTTTATGTAAGTAAAAAAACCAACCATAAGTTTTTTTACTATCCTATGGGTACATACTATCATACCCCTTTTATTTCGTCAAGTAATTTTTTTCATTATTTTACCTATTTATCTTTATAATTTAATTATTATTTATAAGATACGTAATTTATACAAAATTTTGATATGGTATGGTTATCTCTATACGAGCTCCACCATGATGATTCCTGCACAAAAAGCTTCCCTCAAATTCCTGCTCAACAATAGACTGCATAATGGTCATCCCAATTCCGGTGCTTTTCCACGGTTCAAAACCATCCGGAAAGCCAATCCCATTATCCTCATAAATAAAAAAGTAATTGTCTTCTTCCCGTCTTAGTGACATACATATGGTAAGCCTTCCCTCTTTTCTTTCCGCATGCTTCACACCATTACTAATCAGCTCATTTACCAAAAGAGCCAGAGAAGTAGCTCTCGTATGAGGTATGATGCATCTTACAATATCAGTTTGTATATCTGCATCATTGGAATAAAACTCCTTGATAGCCCTAATGATGACATCAACCCCCATAATACTGTCTGTCTCTTCCTCTTTCGAAAGCATGTCATGGATTGATGCTATACTCTTTACCTGCTTTACCACTGTTTCCCATGCTTCTGAAACCTGTACCGATGACACATCAGTTCCGGTACGTAATAACCTGTATTTTTGTAATTCCATCAAGGATATAATCATCTGCAGGTTGTTTTTTATTCTGTGGTGGCTCTCCTGAATCAGGACAGACTTTCCCTTTAGCCGAAATGATTCGATGGCAAATGCCAGTTCATTGGCAATTGCCAACAGATAATCTTTGTCTGTCTGTGTATATGCATAATCATCATCAAAATACACCTGCAGAAGCCCCAGGTAATTATCACCGAATTTAACAGGAATACATATCATAGTATGTATCAGATGTGTGTTCATTCGGTCATTCAGCAAATCTCCCAGATGAACATCCAGATAATTGGTGTAAAAAAAGCTCTTCCGTAGAAGATATCTGCTTTACGATATCAGGTTTAATAAGCGGAAGTTCATCTCCATGGTAATCCACACCTGATATAAAGCGTACTTTTGAAGAATTTCTATCCGAAAAATATACAATACTGTTGACCGCCTTTAGACTTTTACTTACCTGACGCATAAAAAACTTCAATACGTTTTCGCTATCACTGTCCTGTGACAAAAGTTTTACTCCGGATACTATTGTATGCACAAAATCCTGATTTTCATCTTCATTCATAGGTTCAAGAAGAGACGCCATAGTCTGTCCCCCCAGCATCAGATAATATGTCTTCTGAGGGGTACTCAGTACTTCCTCCTTGCTAAATGTCCCCAGATTCTTACCAGAACGCAGTACAGATACCTTGTCACCTATTTTCAGCATGTCCTCCCATTTGCTTGTCAAATATAATACTGTCGTCCCGCTGTTTTTTAATTTTGTAAACAAGGTATTAGCCCACATCAAATTTCGGTAAGACAGACTGCCGGCCAATTTCATGAACAATCAACAGCTGAGGATGCTCCTCATAACATCGAATCACCTCTACCATTTTCTTCTGTTCTGCTGTAAGGTTCTCCACTCTCACATTTGGTATATAACAATCCGCCTCCTTCATGAGACTGTCAAACCGCTTCTGTATTATTTTCCTGGTCATGAATCCATATTCAGGAGATGCCATAAAAATATTATCCATTACCGTAAATCCAGGAAACAGGTATGTATCCATAGTTATATATTGTATCTCTTTTTTCCTGAGCCCTATGGCATCTTTTCCATTCAATTTAAAAGTCCCGGATTTATAGAGAGCTGTCCCGTACATAATATGAACCAGTTCATCCAATGCCGATATGCTGGTACACAATATTACATGTATCTCCGGATTTTGGATTACAAGTTCAAATCCCCTAACTCTGGTTCCCCGCTGTCCGCCATATAGCTTTCTGATTTCTACACAAGCCAAAATATCCTCTGCCTCTCACTGGTATCTATCTCATCATGATTTTTTCTTTCTCAATCAGTTCCCTGGCAATGACAGCCAGCTTTTTATTTTTATCCCTGCTAAGCTTCTGCAGCCTTGCCATCGCCTCCCCCTCCTTCAGCCCAAAGGAATCCATCAGTATGCCTTTGGCACGTTCGATATACTTCCTGTCCGACAGGTCTGCCCTTAGCTTTTCAGTCTCATCCCTGAGAATACAACGCTCATCAAAACGTGCTACCGCAACCTCGATGGATGCCTTCAGCTGCTTCTCATCAACTGGTTTAATTAAATATCCTAATGCCCCTGCTTTTTTTGCCTTTTCGACGAATGCCTCTGAAAAATGGCCTGTAATAAAAATACAGGCTGCATCATATGCCTTCGATACTGATTCAAACAAAGAGATACCATCCAGCCGTGGCATATTGATATCCAATAAAGTAAATCCGGCTTTAATTCCAATATATCTTTTAATGCTTTTTCCCCGTTTACAGCACTGCCGACTACCTCATAACCCAATTGCTGCAAAATCATCTTGAAATTCATAAGTATGATTGACTCATCTTCTGCAATATAAATTTTTATACGACTACTTTTCTTCACAAATTCACCCTTTTTACCAATACACAGATTGTCCGGCTTTAATAATTGTGCATAATCATGTTTTTTTGGAAATTGTGCCTCATTCATACTGACCTTTAACATAATTCTACGTTCTATATATGTTAAAGTCAAGAAAATTACTGATGATTATTCGGCAAAGGAGCCATATAGATGAAGATTTACGATTACAATGGTAAGAAAAATCTATGCGGAAACCGAATCAGGGAGGCGCGTTTAAGACAGCGTCTTTCCCAATATGATCTTGCTGCCAGATTACAGACCCAGGGCATATTAATAGAACAGGACAGTATCAGCCGTATTGAGATAGGAACCCGCTTCGTTGCGGACTATGAGGTTAAAGTGTTAGCCAAAGTACTGAATGTACCTCTGGAATGGCTGTTGGAGGAGGATTAGATATTAATTTTTTCAGAAAAGAATTGACTTTTGAAATTGTTTACTATATATTATAGACATAATATTGGTTTTGGGTACCAACTTACGGCTGGTTGTTTCCCACTAACAAAAAGGTTATGATTTGCCTTTATACGCAATTTGTGCGTATAAAGGCTTTTTTATTACAAAACAATAAGGAGGTAACAAGAATGAAAACTGGAAAAACGCTCGTTATTACAGGTGCTTATGAGGTAGACATCAAAGAGTATCCTGTACCGGAGGCCGCAGATGACGGAATGGTAATTCAGGTAGAAGCCGCTCTCATCTGCGGCTCAGATGGACACTTAATAAAGGTTAATCCCGAATCCCCATTTTGTGATGGACACGAATTTGCGGGCCGGATTGTCAGTATTGGAAAAAATGCCAACCGGTTCATACACTGCTACGGCGGTGATTTAAAGCTGGGAGACAGAATTGCCGTGTATCCGCATATCACATGTGGTAAATGCCCCAGCTGCATGTCACATGGCTCTGGTGTATGCGGAGTATGTGATGATGATTTCATCTATGGCGGGCCTTCCCCCCTCAGAATAATCCTGATGTACCTAACACAAACCCTGAATTATATCCTCATTTTAAGGGCGGGTTTGGGGAATATGTTTACATATACCCGGAAACCTTTGTATGGAAAATTCCGGATGACATGCCCAGCGAGATTGCCGCCCTTATGGACCCGGTGGCTGTAGCCATGCGCGCCATTGAAATGGCCATGACAGAAAGCGGTACCCTTCAGGAGGGCATCACCACCAAAACCCATGCCTTAGTAATTGGTGCTGGACCAATTGGAATTATTGCTTCTATGATTCTGCGTCATATGGGGGTGGAACAGTTAACTATTACCGATATGATAGAATCCAAACTGGAAAAAGCAAAAGAATTGGCTCAGGTTGATGTGGCTATTAACCTTTCAGGTATGTCGGAGCAGGAATGCATAAAGGCTGTTATCGAAGCCACTGACGGCGGTGCGGATGTGGTTCTCCAATGTGCAAACCACTGGAGCGCTACCATTCAAGGTCTGCAGATGGTTAAAAAGTTAGGAACTTACATAGAAGTCGGATTGCCTATGAGTATGTTAAATACGCATGAGGTGACGGTATGTCTTCCCAAGCTTATTTTTGAGAGTAATGCTCGTATCTGTGGTTTAATTGCCAATACACCTTCTACCTTTGACAGTGCGTTCCGCCTATTAAAGAAATATAAGGAAATTCCATTTGAAAAGCTGATAACACACCGCTTTGACCAATTAGAGGATTACTTGGATACAATAAAAAAGATGCCGGAAGAAGGCTATCTAAAGGCAGCATATATTCCAATTATACACTAAAATCCTATATTGCTTGGCAATAGGCGGAATAACCATCATTCTAAAGCCGCCTTCAGCCAAAAAAAAGGGAGGCCCTCCGGCCTCCCGCCAAATTAATCCATAAACTGATCCCCATAACCATAGTGCTCCACCACATAGTCGATATCCTTATCGCCTCTGCCGCTTAAGCACACCAAAATGGATCCCTGCCGCATCTCCTTTGCCCTGCGCATGGCATATGCCACCGCGTGGGAGCTTTCCACTGCCGGTATGATTCCCTCATATCTGGAAAGTTTGAAAAATGCCTCCATAGCCTCCTCGTCGCTTACCGTATCGTATTTAACCCGGCCCAGATCGTGAAGGAATGCATGCTCCGGCCCCACAGACGGATAATCCAGTCCGCTGGCAATGGAGTATACAGGAGCAGGCTCTCCCTTTTCATCCTTCAGCATAATGCTCTCAAATCCATGCATAATTCCCTTTTCACCGAATTTCATGGAAGCTGCATGATCTCCCAGCGTCTCGCCTCTTCCCAACGGCTCCACCCCTGTGATATCCACCGGGTCATCCAGGAAAGGTATGAACATACCGATGGAATTGCTGCCTCCGCCCACGCAGGCGCAGACCTCGTCCGGCATCATGCCTGTCATTTCAAGGAACTGTTCCCTTGCCTCATATCCCACAACAGACTGGAAATCCCTGACCATAAGCGGGAAGGGATGGGGGCCCAGGGCAGATCCGATACAGTAGATGGAATCCTTGTAATTTCTGGCATAGGACTCAAAGGCTGAATCAACTGCCTCCTTCAGTGTCTTAAGGCCATGGGTAACCGGCACCACCTTTGCCCCCAGAATCTTCATCCTGGTGACATTGGGCGCCTGTTTTGCTATGTCCACCTCGCCCATATGAATCTCGCACTCCAGACCGAAAAACGCGGCTGCCGTGGCCAGGGCCACCCCGTGCTGCCCTGCTCCGGTTTCTGCGATGAGGCGTTTCTTACCCATGAATTTTGCAAGAAGTCCTTCCCCCATACAGTGGTTCAGCTTGTGGGCTCCTGTGTGGTTTAAATCCTCCCGTTTCAGATATATCTGGCAATTTCCTATTTTCCCGGACAGGCGTTCGCAGTGGTAAACAGGAGTGGGCCTTCCCTGGAATTCCTTGCGAATCCGTCTCAGCTCATTGATAAACTGGGAAGAATGGCAGATGGTCTGGTATGCATCCGCGATCTCCTCAAAAGCCGGTATCAGCTCCTCTGTAAGATAAGCGCCTCCGTAAGCGCCGAAACGGCCGTCCTTATCCGGATAATTTTTCAAATATGTCCTGTAATCCATGTCCTTCTCCTTAGCGGTGTATTTTCTATCCATTATAGCCTTATTCCCGCGGCGTTTCAATCTGTATTGCTGTTTTTCACCTGCTGATTTTTTCCCTGCACGCAGCCCCGGCCGTACCCATGGATTTAATCTGAACCACCTTTGCTAAACGGATCGGAGTACGAAATGGACCGGAATACGAAATGAACCGGAATGCTATACGGACCGGAACGCTTCCTCCAAATCCTCCAAAATGTCGTCAATGTGTTCTGTCCCGATGGACAGCCGGATGGTACCGGGACGGATTCCCTGCTCCAGAAGCTCCTTCTCATTCATCTGGGAATGGGTGGTGGAGGCCGGGTGGATCACCAGTGACTTTACATCCGCCACATTGGCAAGAAGGGAGAACAGTTCCAGGTTGTCGATGAATTTCCTGGCTTTCTCAGCCCCGCCCCTTATTTCAAACGTAAAAATAGAGCCGCCTCCCCTGGGGAAATACGTTTTGTAAAGCTGCTGCTGGACCGGATCCCGGCTCACACTGGGATGATGGACCGCCTCCACGAGGGGATGCGCATTCAGGTATTCCACCACCTTAAGCGCGTTTTCCACATGGCGTTCCACCCGCAGGGAAAGTGTCTCCAGCCCCTGTAAAAACAAGAAGCCGTGGAAGGGTGAGAGGGTCGCCCCTGTATCCCTTAGAAGAATGGCCCGTATCCGGGTGACAAAGGCAGCCGCTCCCACATCCTGGGCAAAACGGATGCCGTGGTAGCTGGCATTTGGCTCTGAAAGTCCCGGGAATTTTTTAGAAGCAGCCCAGTCAAACCTTCCGCCGTCCACAATCACGCCGCCCACCGCAGTTCCATGACCGCCGATGAACTTTGTAGCTGAATGTACCACGATGTCAGCACCGTACTCAATGGGACGGACAAGATACGGCGTTGCAAAGGTATTATCTATTACCAAAGGAATCTGATGCCGGTGTGCAATAGAAGCAATTTTTTCTATATCAGCGATATCGGAATTAGGGTTTCCCAGTGTCTCTATAAAGACAGCCTTTGTATTATCCCTGATAGCTGCCTCTACCGCCTCTAAATCAGCCGGATCCACAAATGTAGTCTCCACCCCGTATTCCGGAAAGGTGTGGGCCAGGTAATTGTAGGTGCCGCCGTATATATGGCCGGAAGACACAATATGATCCCCTGCCCGTGTCAGGTTCTGGAATGTATAGGACAGGGCCGCTGCCCCGGAAGCCGTGGCCAGGGCTGCCACGCCGCCTTCCAGCTGAGCCATTCTCTGCTCAAATACATCCAAAGTAGGATTTGTAAGACGGCTGTATATATTTCCCGGGTCGCTGAGATTGAATCGTGCCGCCGCGTGGTCGCAGTTATCAAATACATACGATGATGTCTGGTAAATCGGTACCGACCTTGCCCCTGTTGAAGGGTCGGGCTGCTCCTGACCTCCGTGAAGCTGGGTTGTCTCAAATTTAAAATGTCTGTCTGATCTCTTACGCTTCTCTCCCATGATATTGTCCTCCGTCTCTTAATTCCTACTTATTTCTATGTAGGTTTAATTAGATAATATGCATTTTGGCTATTTTTTCCTAGTCAATGAATTTTATTTACGTACATTCTTAAACCTTATTTTTGAGTCCCCGCACATTCTCAAACCATACTTCCCTTATCCATCTCAGGCATTCCCGGCGCGCTTTTATCAGAGGGCGCGCATCCAAACATTTTTTTGTATGCCCTGAAAAAACTGGAATAGTCTCCAAATCCCGCTCTGGACGCTGCCTCTGCTGCCGGCACCCCCATTGACAGCTCTTTTCTCACAATGGCCATGCGCTTATATAGGATGTACCGGGCCACCGTGGTTCCCGTGGCCCTCTTAAATACAGCTGTGAGATGATTTTTGCTCATATAGAAGGTCTGTGCCAGCCCTTCCAGGCTCAGCGGAGCGGACAGATTCTGGTTGATATAGCGGATGATTTCCTGGACCTGTCCTTCCTTTCCCCTGGAAGTTCCTGAAGCCTCCCTATATATTGCAAAAATCTTGGTCAAAAGAGACAGAACCCGTGTGCGGATTGCAATATCCTGTAAATTTTTTCCATAATTTCCACACTCCTCCAGGGAGTGAAAATACCACTCCAGCTGAAACTGTTCCTCATAGCAGCACCATCCGGTTCCAAAAGGCTCCAGCAAAAGAGCCTGTTCCTCTTCCTGCAGAAGTTCGGCGGCAAAGTGCAGACGTATCCGGTTATATTCATCCGTATCCAGCACCCTTAACCCGTGAAAACAGCCCGGCGGTATGATAATCAGGCTTCCGGGCCTGGGTGTGTAGGTCCTGCCCTCCAGCAGATACTCTGCGTTGCCTGAAATCATGTAATAAACCTCATATACATCATGGCAGTGCATTTTATACTCCATATCCCCTTCATCACTGCGCGTATGGGCATATACCACCCTCTGCGTCTTAAAACTTTCTTCCTGGTACATGGATCTCCTCCTTAAAAATACCGGCTGTCCCCAGCCATCCCTGCCCTGCGCGGCCGCAAGCCGCCGGTGCGTTTAACTCTATTCTAACACAGCTTGTGCTAATTGCAATATTTCTTTGTCTTCTGACAATGGTTTTTGCAATATACCTGTATTATAATGTGTCCTGTAAGCAAGAAAAACACAGCAAATAAATTGTTGCAAAAACCGAAAGGGCCCTCCCCCTTTCACACATTTTATCCCCCTTTATACACAGTAAAAGACCAGGCATCCCCAGTGCCTGGTCTTTGTGTAACTGCTGCTTTTTGGAAATTCTATGATTTTTCTGTAATTCGCTTTATGGCCAGATTGCCCTTGCCGCCTTGGCCTCCACTACCCGCTTCACGGCAATCAGGTAAGCGCCGGTGCGCAGTGTGGCATTCTGTCTCTTTGCAATATCCCATACTGCTTCAAACGCAGGATCCATGATATCCTTCAGTTTCTCGTTGACTTCTTCCTCGGTCCAGCTCACGGATTGTATATTCTGAACCCATTCAAAATAAGAAACAACTACGCCGCCTGCATTGGCCAGGATATCAGGCACAACAGTAATGCCTCTTTCCTGGAGTATCCCGTCAGCGTCTGCGGCCACCGGGCCGTTTGCAGCCTCCACGATGATTTCCGCACGGATTTTATGTGCATTGGAAGCGTTAATCTGATTTTCAAGGGCTGCCGGCACCAGTACCCTGGCATCCATCTCCAGCAGTTCCTCATTGGTAATGCGGCTCATTCCCTCTTCATTGTAATCCTTTAACAGATTCTTTCTGTTAAGGGAGAGGTAATCCAGGATAGCCGGTACGTTAAGTCCTTCCGGATTACAGATTCCGCCGGATACATCGCTGACCGCTATGATCTTCATTCCTTCCCTGTGAAGCAGCTTGGCTGTGATGCTGCCCACATTTCCCATTCCCTGAATGGCTACCGTGGTTCCCTGAACCGGAATTCCCATTTTATTCAGTATATTTTTTGTGGTATACATGACGCCCCGTCCCGTGGCTTCATTTCTTCCAAGGGCGCCTCCCAGGCAGATTGGCTTGCCTGTAACCACGCCGTGGATGCAGTGGCCCTTCAGCATGCTGTAGGTATCCATCATCCAGCCCATAACAGCCGCATTGGTACCTACATCAGGAGCCGGGATATCCTGTTCCGGCCCAATAAGTGGAGCAATGGCTGCCGTGTATCTTCTGGTGATTGCCCGGATTTCATTTTCAGACAGCTCATTGGGGTCGCAGACAACGCCGCCCTTGCCGCCGCCGTAAGGAATATTCACCACTGCGCACTTGAATGTCATCCAGGCTGCCAGGGCCCTGACCTCGTCAGGATTTACCGCAGGATGGAAACGCACTCCGCCCTTGGCCGGTCCGCGGGATGTGGAGTGCTGCACCCTGTATCCCTCAAATACCTTCGTTGTCCCATCGTCCATCCGCACCGGAATCGCAACCTTAAGTTCCCTCTCCGGGTACTTAATGGCCTCTATGTCACTGTCCGTATAGCTCAGTATATCGGCTGCTTCCTTTACTACCTTTAACACATTGTCATAAGGATTATATAGTTTCTCCATACCTGTTCTCCTTTTCTGCCCGGCTGCTGCCTGTTTATAGTATCCCAATACTTAGTTCCCCTGATTCACCACTGACTCGATTCCCGCTATCTTAACGCACAGAATAAATATGTCCATGGCTGATTTTAACTCCTCCGGCGTGGGATAGGTGGGAGCAATGCGGATATTTCTGTCCTGCGGATCCCTCTTGTAGGGATAGGTTGCGCCTGCGCCTGTGAGCGTGACTCCTGCCTCCTTAGCCAGCTGCACGGTGCGCTTTGCACATCCTGCAAGCGTGTCCAGGGAGATGAAATAGCCTCCCTTCGGACGGCTCCACACTGCCAGTCCGCTGCCTTCCAGTTCCTCCTCCAGACGGTTTAACACCATGTCAAATTTGGGCCTCAGCACCTCTGCCAGATCCGCCATATGGGCGCGGATGTTTTCCGGTGTTTTGAAATACTGCACGTGCCTTAGCTGGTTCAGCTTGTCATGTCCAATGGTCTGTGAGGACATATGGCCCTTAAACTCCTTCATGTTGTCCGGTCCTGAAGCAATAAGGGAAATACCTGCCCCCGGAAATGTTATCTTGGAGGTTGAGAAGAAATAGTAAGCCCTGTTTGGATGGCCGCCGGCCTCACATGCATCCAGGATATTTTTGAGGGGCACTTCCTGGTAAATATGGTGCACACCGTAGGCATTATCCCAGAATATCCTGAAATCCGGGGCAGCCGTCTCCATAGACGCCAGGCGGTCCACCACCCGGTCGCTGTAGCATACTCCCTGAGGATTGGAATGAAGGGGAACGCACCATATACCCTTGATGGAAGCATCCTCCCTTACCATGGCTTCCACCATCTCCATGTCAGGTCCGTCCTCCATAAGCGGGACCGGAATCATCTGGATTCCCAGCTCCCCGCAAATCTGGAAATGCCTGTCGTACCCCGGGACCGGACAAAGGAATTTCACAGGACTGCCCTCATATGCATAGAAGCTCCATGGCTTTTCTCCCTCTGTTCCGAAAAGACAGTGGAACGCCATGGTGTCAAACATCAGATTCAGGCTGGAATTACCCCCTATTATAATCTGGTCCGGCTTCAGGCCCAAAAGCTGGCCCAACAGACGCCTGCATTCAGGAATCCCTTCTAAAACGCCGTAATTCCTTGCATCTGTACCGTCCTCCAGCGTACAGCCCTCTGGAAACTCCAACAGGCCCATGTTCATATCCAACTGGGCTGCTGCGGGTTTTCCCCTGGCCATATTCAGTTTCAAATTCAATTTCTTGGCTTCCTGGAACTGTATGGTAAGCTCTTTTAACATATCATTCAGTTCCTGTTTGGAATATTCCGTTACATGTCTCATTCATGGCCTCCGCATCAAACATTAGTCAGATATATTTGTTCTTGCCTTTATTATAAAAATATCCTAGAATAAAAACAAATATTTATATTTGAATAAAACTTATAATCAAAAACTTATAGGAGGTGCAGCTATGTTCAGCGGGATG
>ENA-OQCB01000912-OQCB01000912.1-human-gut-metagenome-genome-assembly--contig:-NODE-912-length-12581-cov-2.763530_pt1 | contig 12581 bp, 18 predicted proteins | sample MGYA00242493_ERZ504568 | MGnify/ENA primary metagenome ERZ504568 (study PRJEB26092, sample SAMD00036229) | human gut metagenome | host: Homo sapiens | study: EMG produced TPA metagenomics assembly of...
ATCATTGCGCCAAGAATAAAGCTTTTGCTTCGTTTGATTACCTTCTCTGTAAGCTCTGCAAGAACAGCTACCCTTCGTATGGGAAGTTTTCGTTTTCTGTACGTTTCTTCTACGATTTCTTCATCCTTTCCTGCTTTTTCGGCTGCATCTAAAGCAGTTTCTCTTGTATCCTTATGGCGAGGCGCTTCATCTGCCAATTTTTCAAAGGTCAGCCCAAAGAAAAGAAGCTCCTTTTGATATTTTAAAATTTCCTGTTTCAGATGATTATCCTGCTCCTCTGCCTCTTCTGCCTGAAAATCCTGCCCTGTCTCATAAAGCTCATCCAGAGACACCACCTTTTCGTGCTTCTTTTCTTTTTCCACATAATTCTTTAATCTGCTGACAATTACCAGCTTTGCAAAAGCTAAAAATACACCTTTTTCCGGCTGATATTTTTCTATGGCTTCTGTAAATGCCAAAAGTGCAATTTCAAATTCTTCATCATTTTCAATAGAAATATAACGTCCTGTAAAGCTGCTGATCTGTTTTTATCAAAAAAAGCCATATACTTTTCAATCAGGTATTCTATATTTTCTATACTGATTTTCTCTTCCTGCCCCATGATATCTCCTTTTCCGTTTTCCTGCCGTATATTTTCTTAACTATTTTGAGCCAGAAGATTAACGCTGTCAATACCTCCCATGCCAAAAATTGCCTCTATGATTTGATTGCCTCTTTCTTCATGAAGCTGTACCTCATAAACAATCTCAAAAGACTCTGCCAGAATATTTTTTGCTCTTATCTTTACACTTTCTGTCTGTTCTTTTACCAACTCCTGCATTTTGTCCAAATCCGTATGACTGCCTCGAATTACCATAAGCATAGCTGCCTGCTTTGCCACTCTTTTCTTTGTTCCAATCATCACACACGCCAGCATCAGAGAACCGGCTGCACCGATAAAATAGCTTTGAGTAGCCGCTGCCAAACCGATTGCCATAGACCAAAAAAATAAATCCGATATCTCTGGTGTCTTTAATATTGGTACGAAAACGTACAATGGAAAGTGAGCCCAACATTCCCAGAGATAATGCCAGATTGGATTGTATCAAATCCATCAGCACCGTAGAAATCAGCGCCATTGTCACTAAGGTAACGGCAAATTGGGGCTGATAGCTTCCTTGGTATTTGCCAATCGATATGCGCCATACAAAATCATTGAAAGGAGCAGCGCTGCCACAAGACTGATTAAAATTGTCATAGGTTCGGGTTTCCGGTTAATCATATTAAAAATTTCTTTCATATCGCCACCTCATTCTTTCTCAATCAAACAGACATTTACTTCTTTTCCATCTAAAATAAAATCGATACCAATCTGTTTTCCCATAAGCTAAACGCATCACAACGGAATTATTGTTTTCATTTTCATAATTTGTTTTATCGGGAAGCCAGATTTCTCCGATTGCTCCTCCCAAGTCAAGGTTTTCTCCGCCTGCCAGCTCTGTAACCGATACGTCATATTCTTTTGCCAGAGCTTTTGCATCTGTTTTTTTATACGAAGCATCATCTTTCCCTGACAGATAAAGCTTTTTTACCGAATATTCCTGTAACAGCATCTCCAAATTTCCTGCATGGTCCTTGTGTCCGTGGGAGAGAAAAATTCCTTCCAGCTCTTTTACTCCCTTTTTCTGAAGCACTGCCAAAATTTGCTCTCTGTCTTCCTTTTTTCCTGTATCCCATATATAAAAATTTTTATCCGGTGTTTCGATTAAAAAAGCGTCTCCTTTTCCTATTGTAATAAAAGAAATCGTCAAGGTTCCTTCAAGTTTTTCTTCTTTTTCTCTACATCCAAACAACAGACAGCTGAAAAATAATATTCCCGCACACAACCCTAATCTATATTTCATAATGTCCTCCTGCTCTTATGCAACCTTTGTTTTCGGCGATAAAATATTTACGCCGTGAATACCTTCCATTTTACTGATTTTACACAGCAGGTTTTCTTCCTCCTTTTCTTCTACCCGCACCTTATATACCAGCTCAAAGGTATCTGCAAATACATTTTTACTCTGCACAGAGCTGCCCTGCGCCTGTCCTAGCATTTCCTGTACAGGCTCTAAGGTCTGCTTTTCCCCACGTACAATCACCATTCTGGATTTTTTCCGCTCAAAGCTGTGATTAAAAATCAGCAATACCGTCCCCAGCAGCAAGGAGCTGACAAAGGAAACTGCAAATGCGCCTACTGCCGAAGAAATTCCAATGGACAATGCCCAGAAGACAAATCCCAAATCTCTGGGGTCTTTTGTATTGGTTCGAATTCTGCAAATAGATAAAGAACCCAACACGCCTAAGGACAGCATAGGATTCTCCTGAATTAAAGTCAGTAAAATTGTAGAAACAAACGCCAGCATCAAAAGTGTAATATTAAACCGTCTGTTATAGGTCAGTGCATCGTGGCAAAAACGATAGACAAGCATCATCAAACCTCCTGTAAAAAGTGTAAATACAATACTGATTGCCAATTCTATATTTCCATTCATATTTTTCACCCTTTCTGCTAATAATAATATTCTTTTAAAAGCTGCCTTGACGTTCCGAATTTGCTGGGAGGCTTTTTGCTCAAGTCGCATTGTGCCAACACATCCTGTATCTGTTTAAATAAAAATCGGTCATATTTAATTTCTAAAATAGTCTGGTCTTTTGGCATGGCTGATTTGAAATTTAATTTATCACTGTATAAATCATAGCAAAAATCACAATACCTTAAATGATTATCCAATGTAATTCTGGTATTAAAATTCTCGTGGGTGTATGCCCGTCTGTCATACTCAATAAGGGAAACAGGGCGGTACAGCCTGCTTGTCATAAAATCATAGGCGTATTCTGCCACATCACTGTCATAATTTAAAAGCGCTGTAAAATCTCTCTTTAAAAGCCGCTGCGCATCTTCTCTGGATATTACTAAGCTTTCCTTTAATTCTCTCCCAAAGCTCTTCCTTTTCAGTTCAAATTTCGCTGTGGCATCCTCCGTATGGTAAATCCTCACACGAATTCTCTTTTTTTCATCTGCCCCTCTTTTCTTATCTATATAATCCTCATTTGTGATACTGTCAAAATATACGCTGCGTACGGTATAGCCGTCATATCCTCCGTAAGCATCCGGTGTTAAGATATGGTCAAGGGCATCTAATAAAAATAAACGGTCCTGCAATGACAGCAAATATTTTACTTCTTTTCTGGATACAGAAAGTTTTGTCTGCTTTTCCTGACTCATAGAAAAACCTCCTCTCGTCTTTTACTATATAATACAGAGGGCTTTTTTCATTTCGGACCCTTTTTTGCAAAAAAATAGAGAAAAGATAAAAAACTATCTTTTCTCCATTTTTTACTATATTTTCTTTATATGCTTTCCGCTTTTTCAAACTGACTGTTATACAGATTTGCATAAAATCCGTTCGCTGCCAAAAGGGACTGATGTGTTCCCTGTTCAATAATATCTCCGTCTTTCATAACCAGAATTAAGTCTGCATCACGAATGGTTGATAATCTGTGTGCGATGACAAAGCTGGTTCTGCCTTTCATCAGGTTATCCATAGCTGCCTGAATACGCTCCTCTGTTCTGGTATCTACGGAGGAAGTTGCCTCATCTAAAATCAAGATTTTATTGTCAGCCAAAATCGCTCTTGCAATGGTAAGAAGCTGCTTCTGTCCCTGTGAAATATTGCTGGTTTCTTCATTTAAAACCATCTGATAGCCTCCCGGCTGGGACATAATAAAGTGATGGGCATGCGCTGCCTTTGCCGCTGCAATAACCTCTTCATCCGTGGCATCCAAGCGTCCATAGCGGATATTTTCCATAATTGTTCCGTGGAACAGCCATGTTTCCTGTAATACCATTCCGAATAATTCTCTTAACTGAATGCGGTTAAAATCTTTAATGTTATGACCGTCAATGAGAATTTCACCGGAATTTACATCATAGAAGCGCATTAAAAGTTTAATCATGGTAGTTTTTCCTGCTCCGGTCGGTCCTACAATGGCAACCTTCTGTCCTGCCTTCACATCACCGCTGAAGTCGTGAATAATCAAATGCTCCGGCTGATAGCCAAACGCAACGTGACGGGCTTCTACATTTCCCTCTATGGTTGTGATATCCACAGGATTTTCCACTGTCTGGTCTTCTTCTTCCTCATCTAAAAATTCAAAGACACGCTCTGCCGCCGCTGCGGATGACTGAAGCATATTAGTAACCTGCGCAATCTGCTGGATTGGCTGGGTAAAATTTCGGATATACTGGAAAAATGCCTGAATATCACCTACCATAACCTTTTCTTTAATTACTAAAAATCCGCCTAAAAGAGCTACCATAACATATCCCAGATTTCCCACAAACTGCATAATCGGCATCATCATTCCTGAGAAAAACTGAGAACGCCATCCTGTGGTATACAGCTTTTCATTGGTTTTCTCAAATTCACGGATAACATCTTCTTCTTTGTTAAATGCTTTGACTACGTTGTGACCGCTGTAAATTTCTTCCACCTGCCCATTGACTTCTCCCAGATATTTCTGCTGCTGCTGGAAATATTTCTGCGAATGTTTCATGACTTTTCCGATAATCATCATGGAAATCGGCAAAATCAGAATTGCCGCCACAGTCATATATACGTTAATGGACAGCATCATAATCAGAACACCAATCAGCATGGTAACAGAGGTAATCAACTGGGTAAAGCTCTGGTTAATACTGGTCTGCAAGGTATCAATATCATTGGTAATACGTGATAAAATTTCTCCGTGTGTTCTGCTCTCAAAGTATTTCAAAGGTATTTTATTGATTTTTACGGAAATGTCTTTTCTCAGATTATAAGTAACCTGATTGGAAATTCCCGTCATAATAAAGCCCTGAATAAAAGAGAAGGCAGAGCTGATTAAATACAAGCCCAATGCAAACAGAAGAATTTCACCGATTTTTCCAAAATCAATGCCTGCCCCTCCGCTTATCTTGGAAACCAGCCCTTCATACAGCTCGGTGGTTGCCTTTCCCAAAACCTTAGGACCTACAATGTTGAAAATCGTACTTCCCACTGCAAATACCATCATCACGACAAGCTGAAGTCTGTAACGCTTCATATAGTTTAACAGCCTTTTCATTGCTGTTTTAAAATCTTTGGCTTTTTCTGCGGACATGTGTCCTCCATGTCCTCTTGGTCTTCCACTACTCATCGGCTAATTCCTCCTCTGATAACTGTGACATGGCAATCTGGCGATATACATCACAGGATTTCAAAAGCTCCTTATGAGTTCCCTGTCCTACCACATGGCCTTCATCCAGAACTAAAATCTTATCTGCATGAAGAATGGTACTAATTCTCTGTGCCACAATCAGTGTAGTGGCATCCTTTGTTTCTTTTTTCAATGCTCTTCGCAGCACCACATCCGTCTTATAATCCAATGCGGAAAAGCTATCATCAAAAATATAAATCTCCGGATTTTTTGCAATGGCTCTTGCAATGGACAATCTCTGCTTCTGTCCACCGGAAACATTGGTTCCGCCCTGTGCAATGGCTGACTGCACACCGTCTTCTTTTTCTTCTATAAAATCCCATGCCTGCGCAATTTCAGCTGCTCTTTGTACTTCTGCTTCTGTGGCAGCTTCTTTTCCGTAACGGATATTGGAGTCAATGGTACCGGAAAACAGCACACCTTTTTGCGGCACATAGCCAATTCGTTCTCTTAATTCATGCAAAGGCATCTGTCGGATATCCACACCGTCTACCAAAATTCTTCCTTCTGTCACATCGAAAAATCTCGGAATAAGATTTACCAGCGTGCTCTTGCCGCTTCCTGTACTTCCGATAAACGCAACCGTTTCTCCTTTTTTTGCAGAAAAACTAATATCCGTAAGAGAATTTCCATCTGCACCGGGATAAGCAAATCCCACATGTTCAAAGACCACTTCCCCTTTTTGTTCTTCTTTCGGCTGCACTGGATTTTCTTCATCTTTAATGCTGACTTCTGTTTCCATAATTTCGTTGATACGTTTTGCCGCTACATTGGCTCTCGGTATCATAATAGACATCATGGTAATCATCAGAAATGCCATAATAATCTGCATTGCATACTGCATAAACGCCATCATATTACCTACCTGCATATTGCCTGCGTCTACGGCATGAGAACCGTTCCACACAATTAAAACGGTAATGGCATTCATCAAAAGCATCATAAACGGCATCATAAATGTCATACATCGGTTTACAAAAAGATTGGTTTTTGTCAGCTTTGCATTGGCATCCTCAAAACGTTCTTCCTCATGCTTTTCTCGACTGAAAGCTCGAATAACCGGCACACCGGTAAGGATTTCTCTTGCTACCAAGTTCAACTCGTCAATTAAATACTGAAGCTTTGTAAATTTCGGCATAACCAGCTTGAAAACAAGAAAAACAAACAGTGTAATCACAACCACTGCCAACGCTAAAATCCATGTCATAGATGCGTCTGTCTGAAACACCTTATATACACCGCCAATTCCTAAAATCGGCGCATACAGAACAATACGAAACAGCATGGTAAATAGCATCTGTACCTGCTGCACATCATTGGTGCTTCTGGTAATTAAAGAAGCAATGGAAAAATGGTTTAATTCCTCTCCTGAAAAAGAAATCACCTTGCGATAAACACTGTTTCTTAAATTTCTTCCCAATGTTGCCGCAACCTGTGAAGACAAGAAGGTAACCATAACGGCTGCTGCCATGGCAAGAAATGCCAGTCCCAGCATCTTTAAGCCACTGAATAAAATATAATTCGTCTGGAGCTTATCCATATCCTGCCCCTGCTGCTTATATTCTTCCTGCACAAAGCTTACGGCTTTTTGTGTAATAATAGAGTCCGGAATTTCTTCAAGCTTTGCTCTAGCATCTCCTAAAAAAAGCTTCTCGCTGCTCCTTGGGCATCTGCGCTGCTGCCTGAAGCTCCTCTGCTTTCATGCTTCCTGCAATCAGCTCAGGAATCCCTAGAATACTATTCAGCTCTTCTCTTTCCTCTTTTGTGATTTTCTTTAGCCGGTACTGCTCATCCTCTATTTCATAAGCGTTTAATACCGTATCCTGTTCCTCCTGCTCCATAAACAACAGCAGTGTTTCCAAATTTTTCTGTTCAATGGTTTCCGGCACTCCGTCTTCCACGCCTTTTTGCTGAATTCCTACATTTACAATCTTAGATGTATAATCCGGCAAAGACAAATCGCAAAATGCCTGAACAAATAAAAGAAGGATAATCATTACAATGTAATGCCATCGTTCTTTCATATAATGAAACATTTTTAACATAGTGTCCTCCTTTACTGCCTACATACAACAATGATGCTTATCATCTCCGCCTAAGTTTTTAATCATCTGGTCAAAAAAGCGTTTCATGAGACACATTTCACTCTCTGAAAAACCGGAAAAAACCATCTTTTCATTTTCTTCCACACATTTTCTGGATTTTTCAATCATTTCCTTTCCCTGTGCCGTAAGATAAATACGCACCATTCTCTGGTCATGCTCATCATTTCTTCTCTCAATAATCCCTGCTTTTTCCATACGTTTCATGGAAACTGCCACAGTAGGGGCGCTGATATGCAGTTCTTCTGAGATTTCCTTCTGGCTCATACCATCCCGCTTATCCAATAAAATCAGCAGTGGAATTTGCTTGGGATGGATGCCTGTTTCACTTAAAATCTTAAATGTATTTCTGTAATACAGATGGGTAAGCTGCACAAAATTTTCCATGCGACTGTCATCCTTCTCCATTTGAATTGTTATGCTCCTTTCATTAGTTAGTCGACTAACTTATATTATGGCAGAAGTCACGAAATATCAAGCAAATTTTTGATATTTTACACTTTTTTTAGAAATAAGTTACATGATATTTATTAGTCAGCTAATATATTTAAAAAGAACTGCCACTTGACTATTTCTTCATGTGACAGTTCTGTTTATAACGTTCATTTTTCTAAATCTCTTTTGCTAAAAAGTTGTTCGAATACAAAAAGAAAAAATAATCTCTGCCAGCGCTATTATTCGAATGATACGCTTGCATTTTTTTCCCGCTGTATCTATTTTCTAAGTATGCAGGATATACAGGATAAATAATCAAAAAAATACCCAATGATGCTAAAATGCCACTATGTATGACAGAACTTTTCAGCATAAATCCATTTACCATAAATAAAACAACTGCTGCCAAGAGCCAAGTTGACAACAACTGATAAAATGATAGTTTTTTCAATATTTTCCCTTCTTTCCCTTATAATTTCTGATGATATCCTGCAAAAAAGTCTCTTAATTTTCCCGTTGCCTTTCTCAATTCCTCCACACTTGGCAGATACACAATCCTGAAATGGTCGGGTCCTCCCCAGTTAAAGCCTTTTCCGTGTGTAATCAGTACCTTCTTTTCTTTTAAAAGGTCTAAGGCAAATTTTTCGTCATCTAAAATATTAAATTTCTTTGTGTCCATTTTCGGGAAAATATAAAATGCCGCTTTCGGTTTTACCGCAGATAATCCCGGAATGTCATTAATCGCATTGTAGATATACTCTCTCTGCTCATAAATTCTGCCTCCCGGCATTAAATATTCATTCACACTCTGATAGCCCCCTAATGCCGTCTGAATAATCGCCTGTCCCGGAACATTGGAACACAGACGCATATTGGAAAGCATGTTTAAGCCTTCAATGTAGCCCTTTGCCTTTTCCTTTGCACCGCTTAACACCATCCAGCCGCAGCGAAAGCCTGCTATCATGTGAGATTTTGAAAGTCCGTTTAAAGTAATACAAAATACATCCGGCGCCAAAGAAGCTATGGAGGTGTGTTCAATTCCGTCAAATACCAATCTGTCATAAATTTCATCAGAGAAAATCATCAGCTCATGCTCTCTCGCAATCTCTACAATCTCCAGCAAAAGCTCTTTTGGATACACTGCTCCCGTAGGATTATTTGGATTTATCAGCACAATCGCCTTTGTTTTATCGGTTATTTTACTCTTAATATCCTCAATGTCGGGATACCACTCGGACTGCTCATCGCAGATATAATGTACCGGTGTTCCTCCTGCTAAAGAAACACAGCCTGTCCAAAGGGGATAATCCGGTGAAGGCACTAAGATTTCATCGCCATTGTCCAAAAGTCCCTGTGTTACCATGTTAATCAGCTCGCTGACGCCATTGCCTGTGTAAATGTCATTGATGGTCACATTTGGAATTTTTCTTTATCTGGCAATACTGCATAATCGCTTTTCTCGCAGAAAAAATGCCCTTGGAGTCTGAATAACCTTGTGAGTCCCGAAGTGTATAAATCATATCTAAAATCACTTCTTCCGGGGCTGAGAACCCGAATGGTGCAGGGTTTCCGATGTTCAGCTTTAAAACGTCAATACCGCTTTCCTGCATACGGTTTGCTTCATCTAAAACCGGTCCCCTTACATCATAACATACGTTTTCAAGTTTTGATGATTTCTGAAATGTTCTCATAATTCTGCCTCACTTTGCTTTTTATTGGGTTGATTTTATCACTTTACTTTAAGAAACTCAACTGTTTTCTTTTATTTTTTTGAAATAATCCCTGATATTCTGCTCGTATCCATTCTCTGTGGGATTATAGAATACTCTGCCTTTCAATTCAGAAGGCATGTATTGCTGTTCCACATAATGGTTGGGATAATCATGAGCATACTTGTATCCTGCTCCATGCCCCATTTTGGCAGCGCCCTTATAATGAGAGTCCTGCAAATGCACCGGAACTGTGGTTTTTGTGTTTTTCACTGCCTCCATTGCCTCTGCGATTGCCATGTATGCAGCATTGCTCTTAGGCGCAGAAGCCACATAAGTGACTGCCTGTGCCAGTGGAATTTGTGCCTCCGGCATACCAAGACGCTCTACCGCCTGCGCTGCTGCCACGGCAACCTGTAACGCCTGCGGGTCTGCATTTCCCACATCTTCTGCGGCGCAAATCATAATTCGACGGGCAATAAACTTAATATCTTCTCCTGCATACAGCATTTTTGCCAGATAAAATACGGCGGCATCCGGATCTGAGCCTCTCATACTTTTAATAAAAGCAGAAGTGGTATCGTAATGATTGTCCCCTGTTTTATCGTAACGGACAACTCGCTTTTGAATACATTGAGAAGCTGTTTCCAAATCAATATGTATCTTTCCGTCTTCACTTTTTTGTGTGGTAAGTATCCCAAGCTCAAGAGCGTTTAAGGCTGCCCTTGCATCGCCTCCCGCAATATCAGCCAGAAAGCTTTTCGCATCCTCGTGAAGCACTGCATGATAGCTTCCCATTCCTCTTTCGCAGTCAGAAACCGCCCGCTCTAAAATCTTACAAATATCCTCTTTTTCCAATGGCTTCAATTCAAAACAATGGAACGGGAAAGGAGCGCACTGTTTACCTCAAAATAGGGATTTTCTGTTGTAGCTCCGATTAAAATCAATGTACCGTCCTCTACAAAGGGCAATAAATAATCCTGCTGCCCTTTGTTAAAACCGATGAATTTCATCTACGAAAATGAATGGTTTTACTTTCCGTTACATTCCCAAATTCGCATGCTGGGCTTCGTTTTTATCCACCTCTTCCATATCTTTTTTTTGCCGGCAACCGTGGCATAATCTGCTTTAAATCTGGCGCTGGTGGTATTTGCAATACCTTTGCCAAGGTAGTTTTCCCTGTTCCCGGAGGTCCGTAAAAAATAACGCTTCCCAGCTTATCCGCCTTAATGGCTCGGTACAGCAGCTTATCCTTCCCTATAATATGCTCCTGCCCCGCTACCTCCTCTAAAGTAACAGGACGCATTCTGGATGCCAAAGGGGACTCATTTTCCAGCGTCTGCTCCTTCATATAATCAAATAAATCCATTTCGATATCTTCTCCTCTATTCTAAAAGTAATTCATCTACGGTAACAAATTCATATCCTTTTTCCTGTAAAATATCCACAATACGAAGCGCAGCCTCTACGGAAGACGCATAAATATCGTGCATTAAAATAATATCACCTTCCTCCACATCTTTCACTACCCTTTTTACAATTTTTTCTGACATTTTCTGTTGTCCAGTCCAAAGAGTCCACATTCCATGACACAGGTATCATGGTAATATCAAAATCTAAATTTTTCTTCCATTCCCCAAAAGGCGGACGGACAAAAGATGTGCAAATCCCTGCTGTATCATAGATTTTATTGCAAGTCATTTGTACTTCTTCCTCTGCTTTTTTCTCGGAAATTTCCTTTAAATTCACATGATGATAGGTATGATTTCCAATGAGATGTCCCTCTGCTTTCATTCGCTTTACCACATCTTCTTTCCCCTCTATATTCTGCCCGATAAGGAAAAAAGTTACCTGCACTCCCCTCTCTTTTAACCCGTCTAAAAGCTGCCCTGTATAAACCTCGTGAGGTCCGTCATCAAAGGTCAGGGCAATTTCAGGATGTTCCTCGTCAGAGAGCTCGTTTACTGTCTCTACCGCCTGTTCCATTCCCTGTTTTCCTATCAGAAATACTGCTAAAAAAGCCAAAAGCAATCCTATTTTTTTCATAATTTTACTCCAATTATCATCACTCTATTATATTCTTTCTTGACAGAAACAGCACCTTAACCTTACAATATTTTTGATTTCAACAAGTAAGGAGCGATTATGAAAAACAAAAAATCATTATTTCTATTTACCATTGGATTATTGCTTGTAACTCTTTTGGGCTTTGCTGCCGTTTACGAAAAAAAACAACAGCCAAAAGAACCTCTTTCCGCTACCGCTTTTAAATTAAATACAGTTGTCACCGTAAATATTTATGACTCAAAGGATAAAAACTGTTAGACGAGACTATGGAGCTGTGCGACCATTATGAAAAGCTTTTCAGCAGAACCTTAAGCTCCAGCGAGATTTCCCGACTAAACGGACAAACCTTAAAACAGGAAAACGGAGCTTTTGTTCTCTCCCCCGAAACCGCCGAGCTGGTTTCAAAAGGTCTTTACTACGGAGAACTTTCCAACGGCGCTTTTGAATTGCCATTGCACCGGTATCCTCTCTCTGGGATTTTACCTCTGAAGAAAAAAAAAGTACCGTGCTGAGGAAGCAATTCAGGCGGCTCTTCCCATTCGTGAACTATGAGGATGTAACAATAGAGGGAAATAAACTGACTTTTGCAAAAGAAGGTATGGGACTTGATTTAGGGGCTATTGCAAAGGGATATATTGCAGATAAAATGAAAGAATTTCTGGTGTCAAAGGGCGTGAAAAGCGCTACCATCAATCTGGGCGGAAATGTACTTTGCATCGGTAAAAAAACGGACAACACACCTTTTTCGCATTGGTATTCAAAAACCCTTTGCAGACAGAAGCGAGACCATTGCAATTCTGGATATTGAAGACAAATCCGTGGTTTCCTCCGGCATTTATGAACGTTACTTTGAAAAAGACGGGACTTTCTACCACCACATTTTAAATCCTGATACCGGCTATCCTTATGACAATCATCTGGTATCTGTAACCATTATTTCCGACCAATCCATGGATGGTGACGGACTTAGTACCTCCTGCTTTGCCTTAGGATTGGAAAAAGGAAT
>ENA-OQCB01000915-OQCB01000915.1-human-gut-metagenome-genome-assembly--contig:-NODE-915-length-12545-cov-3.158963_pt1 | contig 12545 bp, 17 predicted proteins | sample MGYA00242493_ERZ504568 | MGnify/ENA primary metagenome ERZ504568 (study PRJEB26092, sample SAMD00036229) | human gut metagenome | host: Homo sapiens | study: EMG produced TPA metagenomics assembly of...
GGCATAAACCTTATCTCCTGCCTGCAATGTTTCCTTATTTGCAATGATATCATTCAAGATTGCGGTAGCCTGCTGCCTTTGCCTGAGAAATCATTTCTGAAATACATTCACGCTCTGTCTTGCAGTTACTGTAAAAGCTTTATACATTTTCGTTAAACTGAAATTACCTCTGTTGTATCTGTGTAGTTTTTTTCCACTGCATTTTCTGTCTTCATGTCTAAAAACCTCCTGTTCTTTCATCTTTCTCGATTTTACTACATCTTTGTTCTGATTGCAAGATGGAACGCTTTTCCGTAAAACCAAAAGAAGATGCAGCTTTATGCCGCATCTTCCCTTTTATTTTCTTTTTCGTTTCGGTATGCAGAGCTTACACTTCTTCTTTCTTGCTCAAGTATTCTTCAATACTTTTCATGGCTTCCTCTTCATCCGCGCCATCAACAGAAACTGTTACACTCTCACCAGCGTCTAATCCCAAACTCATCATGCCCATAATGCTTTTTTGCATTTACTTTTCTTGCTTCGCTCTCCAAATAAATGCTGCTGGCATACTGACTTGCCACCTGTACGAGCATTGCGATTGGTCTTGCCTCAAGACCGTTTGAAATCCCGATGGTAATTGGTTTCCTAATCATACCTGTTCCTCCTTGAATCCTCTGAGCTGTTCTGCTATGCTGCAAATCTTCCTTAATCTGTGGTTAATACCTGACTTTCCTACCGGAGCAGACAGTAAACTGCCTAGTTCTTTTAAAGATGCCTGCGGATATTCCAATCTTAACAAAGCTGTTTCCTCCAGATTTTCAGGCAGTCTGTGGAGTCCCACAGTATCACGGATGTATATAATATCATCCACCTGCTTTACTGCTGCATTTACGGTTTTGTTAATATTTGCGGTTTCGCAGTTCACCTTTCTGTTTACAGTATTTCGCATCCCCTTCAAAATCCGGACATTTTCCAAATTCATCAGGGATACACCTGCTCCCATAAGACCTAAAAGTTCTACGATTTGTGCTCCTTCCTTCACGTAAACAACTTCATACTTTTTCCGCTTTACAATTTTAGCGTCAATTCCAAATGACTGTATAAGCTCCTGCATCTGTTGTGCCTTTTCCGGTGTTGTACAAACCACCTCGAAATGATAAAACTTTTCAGGGTCGCTAATAGAGCCGGCACATAAAAATGCACCTCTTAGAAATGCACGTTTACAGCAGCTCCTTTGAATGATGATGGGATTGACTAAAGCATTCGTTGTCACGGGTCTTCTGTCTGCGCTGAGCACCTTTACTGCCTGTAATATTTTAACAGTCAATTCTGTATCATCTATATCAATGGTAAATCGGTTGTTTTTCCTGACTATCTGTCTATCAGTAGAAACTTTGAGTTCCATTGTAAACGTTTTTTCCAGTAATGTAAAGACCTTTCTAAGAATACTTTCATTTTCCGAAGATATGGTAAGAATTAATTTTCCCTCCGGCGCAGGCACTATCTCTCCATGAAAAGCAATCATGGCTGCCAGTTCTGCAATACAGCAGTGCCTTGCGCTGTCCTCATAACGAAGCAATTCCTCCTTTACGCTTCCGGAGAAAGACATTTTTTCCCATCCTTTTCTATATCTCTATGTTCCACACGAATTCCGTATTCTTCATTTTCGCCTAATCTTCGGTAAAGCTCATTTGCAAGAGTTACGGAACGGTGTTTTCCGCCGGTACATCCCACGGCAATCACCAACTGTGTTTTTCCCTCTGTAATATAATTGGGAATTAAAAAACGGATTAAATCTTCCAGCTTATCAGAAAATTCATGCGCCAAATCAAAGCTCATAACATAATCGCTGACAGGGGCATTATTTCCGCTTAAGGGACGCAGCTCCTCAATATAATAAGGGTTTGGCAAAAACCTCACGTCAAATACTAAATCTGCATCCTGCGGAATACCGTACTTAAATCCAAAGGACAATACGGTAACCATCAGATTTTTAAAGCTTCCGTTTTCCACAAAAATTTTCTCAAGCTCCGCCTTCAGCTCTCTGGTTAAAAGCTTGCTGGTATCTAAAATATAATCTGCGTATTCCTTCAAAAAGCGCAGTTTTTCTCTTTCCCGATGAATTCCCTCATCTATTCTGCTTCCTGCTGCCAGAGGATGGCTTCGTCTGCTCTCTTTATAACGTCTCACCAGCACCTCATCCTCTGCATCCAAAAACAGGATTTCAATTCCAACACCTGAAAAATTGATATTTTCAAGAACTGTTTCCAGTTCATCCAATGCCTTTCCGTTACGAATATCTACGCCTACCGCAACTTTTTCGATTTCTCCCGGTCCGCCGTCTCTTAAAAGCTGCACAAATTTCTCAATCAACATAACCGGAAGATTGTCCACACAAAAGTACTCCATATCCTCCAGCATTTTCAGCGCTGTACTTTTTCCGGCGCCTGACATTCCTGTCACAATTACAAACCGCATACTTCCTCCTAAAATTCTCCCAAAAACTTCACTTCAGGCTCTAATGCAACTCCGAATTTTTCCTGTACTCTTTTTTGAACCTCTCCGATAAGTCCCAATACATCCGCAGCGGTTGCATCGCCTTTATTTACCACAAAGCCACAGTGCTTTTCTGAAATCTGTGCGCCGCCTACGGAAAATCCCCGAAGTCCCGCATCCATAATCAACTTGCCCGCAAAGTATCCCTCCGGTCTTTTAAAGGTACTGCCTGCACTTGGCATATCCAGCGGTTGTTTCGTCACACGTCTTTCCTTTAACTCATCCATTACCTTGCGAATTTCTTCTCTGTCACCTTTTCTAAGCTGTAACTCTGCGGAAATCACCACATAACCTTTTTCCTTTACCACACTGGTTCGGTATCCGAAGTTCATCTCTTCTTTGGAAAGTGTCAGTAGTTCCCCCTCCCTTGTAAGAACCGTAACCTCTCTGATAATATCCTTCATTTCACCGCCGTAAGCGCCTGCATTCATCATCACTGCTCCGCCCATGGTTCCCGGAATTCCGGAGGCAAACTCCATCCCTGTCAGGCTTTCCTCCAAAGCCTCTGCGGCAACCTTTGACAGAAGCGCACCGGCTTTTACCGTAATGGTATTGTCTTCTGTTTCAATATCACTGAAGTTTTTCCAAAGCTGAATAACTACGCCTCGATATCCCTTATCACTTACCAAAAGGTTGCTTCCGTTTCCCAAAATAAAGAATTCCAGCTTATTTTCTCTGCATATCTGAAGAATTTTCTGCAGTTCCTCTGTGCTGTGAGGACAAAGATAATAATCTGCCGGTCCTCCAATACGAAAAGTTGTATGCTTTTTCATTGGTTCATGCAGTCTCACATTGTCGCTGCCCAAAGTCATGCAAAACATATTCTCAATGCTGTTATTTTCCATTCTAATACCTCTTATCCCTTTTTACCCTTTCCAAAAAACCAAATCCTTAATAACCTCTCCGGCTATCATAAGCCCTGCCACTCCCGGCACAAAAGAAACACTTGCCGGAGCAGGCCGTTTTGCTTGCGCTTCTAAGCTCCACCGGCTCACTTTTCTTTTCCTTACGTACTGTTTCTGTCGCAAAACAAAACCTTGACCTTCTTAATCTTTCTCTTTTTCAGCTCTGTACGCATCACCTTTGCAAGGGGGCACACACTGGTTTTTGATATATCTGCAATTTGAAAACAGGACGGATTTAATTTATTTCCCGTACCCATGCAGGAAATTATCGGTACATTTGCTTCCTTTGCTTTCTCTATCAGAAGCAGCTTTGCAGACACCGTGTCCACAGCGTCTACAATGTAATCATATCCTGAAAAATCAAACAGCTGCGCAGTATCTGCATTAAAAAAGGTATCGTAGGTATGTACCACCGCATCCTGATTAATATCCATAATTCGCTCTTTTGCTACGGAAACCTTTTTTTCTGCCCATAGTGGAGCGCAAAGCCACCAGCTGTCTGTTGAGATTTGTCAGGCTCACTTCATCGTGGTCTACTAAAGTCAGATTGCCTATCCCTGACCTTGCCAATGCTTCCACCACATAAGAGCCTACCCCTCCAATTCCAAAAACTGCAACTTTGGAATTTGCAAGTATCTGAAGTCCTTCTTTTCCTAATAGTTCTTCTGAACGTGAGAATGCTTGCAGCATTTTCCGTTTCCTCCTGTTACTACATTTTTTATTAGTTACTTCTCAAAGTGCTGTTTTGGGATGCGAATATCCACCCGTATCCCACATAAGCACTAACATTATACTATTGATTAGCGAAAAAGTATAGCTTAGTTTTTCATCTTTGGCTTAAAAATCAGACTTGCCGCATAGGAAAAAATCAGCGCTGCGGAAATTCCCACCGCACTGGCAGTAAAACCACCCATAAAAATCCCTAAAAATCCATGCTCTGAAATTGCCTTTTTTACTCCTTGGAACAAGGTATTCCCAAATCCCAATAAGGGAACGCTTGCTCCTGCCCCTGCAAAGTCAATTAATTTATCATAAATACCAAAGCTTCCCAATACCGCTCCTGTGCACACCAGCAAAACCATTACCCTTCCGGGCAACAGCTTTGTCTTCTCTAATAATATCTGCACCAGTGCACAAATCAATCCCCCTACCCAAAACGCATTGATGTATTCCATAATTTCTTCTCCTAACAATGTTCAATGACTACTGCCTGAGCAATGCCCGGCACACTTTTTCCTTCATTAAAGCTGACCTTTGAAAGCAGCGCTCCCGTAGGCACAAACAGGATACGTTTCCACTCTCCCTTTTCTATTTTAGGAAGAATATAAGAAACGAAAGTAACCGCAGCACAGCCGCAGCCGCTTCCTCCTGCATGGGTATCCTGCGTATTTGAATCAAAAATTTCTATGCCGCAATCCATGTGCTGTTTTTCAATATCAAAACCTTTTTCTTTCATTAAGTCAAAAAGAATTCTCTGTCCCACTTCTCCTAAATCACCGGTGATAATTCTGTCATAGTCTTCCGGCAGACGATTGAAATCCATAAGATTTTGGTAAATGGTATCGCAGGCAGCAGGCGCCATGCAAGCCCCCATATTTAAGGAGTCCTTAAAGCCGTAGTCCACAATTTTTCCTGTTGTAATTCCTGCAATTCTGGCTTTTCCGCCTTTCGTTCCCAAAATACATGCGCCGCTGCCTGTCACTGTCCATGTAGCTGATAAAGGTCTCTGATTTCCGTATCCTAAAGGAAATCGAAATTCTTTTTCCGCACTGCCAAAATGGCTGGACGTCACGGCTGCAACATAAGGCGCATACCCTCCTGAAACAGCCATCGCCGAAAGAGAAAGGGCTTCCCCCATTGTGGAGCACGCTCCGTAAAGTCCGTATATAGGAGTATCAAAGCCCATAATTCCAAAGGAAGACGCTATTGTCTGAGCCAGCAAATCCCCTGCATAAATCATACGAAGCTGCCACTTTTCAATACCGGCTTTTTCAATCGCCATAGATACTGCTTCCTTTTGCAGATTACTTTCCGCTTCTTCCCACGAAGTACATCCGAATAGTCCCTCTTCCTCTCCAATTTTATCAAAATATTTGCCAAGAGGACCGTCTCCCTCTTTTTTCCCTACAATAGCTGCCCCGCTTAATATATGGGCAGCCTGCTGAAACTGTATACTCTGCTTTCCTACAATCTGTTCCATTACACAATCCCCCATATATGCAAAAAGTAATAAATCAATCCCAACAGGGAAGATGTTAAAACTCCGTATAAAATAACAGGTCCGGCTATAATAAAGATTTTACATCCTATTCCGAAAACCTGTCCCTCCTTCTGATATTCAATGGCAGGTGCTGCCACAGAATTGGCAAAACCCGTAATCGGAACTAAAGTTCCTGCTCCGCCCCATTTTGCCAGCTTCGGATAAATATTAAAGCCTGTGAGAATGACACTGAGCAAAACCAAAATCAAAGAAGTCCAGCTGCCGCTGATTTCCTTGTCCAGCCCCATATTCTTACAAACATTTAAAATCACCTGCCCAAGCGTACAAATTGCTCCACCACTTACAAAAGCTCCCAGCATATTTAAAAATAAATTATGCGTTGGCGTCTTTTCCTTGACATATTTTTCATATTGCTTTGCGTCCATTACCATTCACCACCTTTATTCTTATTGTGTGAAGTATGTTCCAATCTTATGCAATAAAAAATTGGAAAAGACTTCCTAGTGTTTTCCCTACTGCAATACAAATTACAATCCATCCAATCCCCTTCTTCAGTCCCAAACGCCTTGCCATCACGGCAAACACATTTACCACTTCTACAAGGGCAATAATCCAGCCCCCTAAAAACATCCCAAAGAAAAACCCTGTAACGCCTGCAAAAATTTTTCCAAAAGGAACAGACAGATGATAAATATAAATCAGATTTCCCAAAAAGCTTCCAAGCATCAGACAATTTTCGTATAGAAAAATGTGGTTCGCCGTATGAGTAATCCCTGCAAAGCGTGGAATAATTCCCAGTTCTATAATAAACGCTGCCAGAGCCACCGCTACTACTGCACCGCCGCAAAGCCCTGCAATACCTGCCAGAATTTCCCCCTGCCACATTAAGCATTTTCCCCCCTTCTGTGTTTTCTTGCTGCGATTTTTATCTGCAATAAGCGTTTTATTTACGTCATCCTCATAAAGCCGCATCTGTACTTCCACCGGAGTCGGGTCCTGCGTAAGCTTGCCTTTCCCAAAATGGTTAAAGAAAAAAACAACACCAATTCCAATTCCCACCGAATAAGTAAATTCCAAAATCGTAGGACCTGTGGCTATTTCACCTGTAAACTGCGTATAGATTTTAGAAAATAAATTGGCAGTATCCACATCTGTGTTAAAGGTCATAATAGAAAAAGCACCTCCAAAAAAAGTCAGCACACAGACCAATAATGTCTTTAACCAGCTATACCATTTTTGTTGATGCTTTGCTTTCTCGTAAGTAACAACAAGATTTGCCTCACCAATATGGGTAATGTCTACATTAGGTTCCTCTTTTGCTATTGCATGAACTAAATCCACCGCAGAAACCACATACCTTCCCGGTTCCCCATTTGGAATAGAAAAAACCTTTCTTACTTTATTTCTATTTAACACTTTACTGTCCTTACATGTAAGTTTCGCCACATCCTGTAAATATATTTCAGGACTTTGTACTTCTACATTTTTCTCTGTCTGTATATACAAAATTTCACTCATCTGACAACCTCCTTACATTACTAAGGAGTATTATGTCCAAATTTTCGCTTTATATCCGATCTCTTAATGCCTTTAAAATTTTCTTTTCCAGTCTGGAAACCTGTACCTGAGACATTCCCATCATTTTGGCAATGCTGGTTTGTGTCTTCTCTTTAAAAAAGCGCAGATAAATCAGCTCTCTTTCTCTGGCATTTAAGCTCCCCAATATATCTTCTAAAAGAAGCTTGTCCAAAACCTCCTCCTGTTCATCTTTTTCATAAGGCAGCTTATCCTCCAAAGCAATATCGCTGCCATCGCTTTGATAAATGGTCTTCTGCAAGGACTCCACCTGTGCCGAAGACTCCATCGCCATAATCAGTTCTTCTTCTGATACAGACAATTCCTTTGCAATTTCCTCCATAGACGGCTCCTGCCCCGTTTTCATCAGCAATTCTTCCCTGACTGCATAAGCCTTTCCCGCTGCCTCTTTTAAGGAACGGCTCACCTTTACCATACCGTCATCTCTTAAAAAACGTTTAATTTCTCCTGTTATCATAGGCACTGCGTATGTGGAAAACCTCACTTCATAGCTTAAATCAAATTTGTCTATGGCTTTTAAAAGTCCGATACAGCCTATCTGTACTAAGTCTTCCAACTCAGCCCCTCTATTTTGAAATCTTCTGGCAATACTATGTACCAGCCCCATATTTTTCTCTGTAAGTATATCTCTTGCGCTCTTATCTCCTTGGTGTGCACGCCCGATAAGGGCAAGGATATCATCCATACAGCCCTCCTACTCAAAGACGTCTTTCTGTCTGCCGATTGTTTTTTTCATGGTTACGGTTGTCCCTTCGCCAAGTCTGGACTCTACAAGTACCTCGTCCATAAAAGCTTCCATAAAAGCAAATCCCATTCCCGACCTGTCCTGCTCAGGCTTTGTAGTAAAAAGAGGCTGCATTGCCTTTTCCACATCTTCAATTCCTTTTCCTTTGTCCTGTACCACTACCGTTAATTCTCTTTGAAAGCGACTGCATTCTATGGTAATCATATCTGTCTCTTTTTGATACGCATGCACGATACAGTTTGTAATTGCCTCCGATACGGCTGTTTTAATGTCTGCGACCTCCTCCAGTGTAGGATTTAACTGTGTGCTGAACGCAGCCACCGCAATTCTTGCCAGTCCCTCATTGCAGGAACGACTTTCTACCTCCAGAACCATTTTATTATCCCGGTTCATAATCTCCCCCCTATCTCACTCTATAATTCCATACCGGCTCCTGACTGATTTCAATGTGCTTGTAAATACCGGAAAGCTGCATAATCTTCAAAACTCTGTCATTTACATGGATTGCTGCCACCGTCCCCATTGCTGTAACTTAAAATCCGCTTCTGCCCATTATCATGCCAATTCCCGAACTGTCCATAAAACCCGTTTCCGAAAAATCAAACACCAGCTGCTTTATCAACCCCTTATCCAGCTCCTTATCCACCTGCGGGGTAATCTGCTCTGCAAAATGATGGTCTAATTCCTTTGGAACATACACAATCAACTGATTTCCACGCTTCTTAATTCTATCCTCCATCTTCACTATCACCCTTTCATTTATAAGCATCATTTCTACATACAAATTTAAACTCATTTATCACTTTTTTTCTATTTTATAATTTTATCACCAACAACTATATTATTAATTTCCTTCTCTGTTTTGCATAAATAACTTATATCCATTTCCAGATGCAGGCGCAGTATTCCAATGGCAAACAATGCAGAATATTTTCGCAGTTTTTGGATGTATAGTGATGTTTTGGAAGCCGTGTCTGAGTGCATCAGCACGAGTTTGGCGGACAAAACATCATTAGGCGACGCAGAAAAACTAGAAAATAACTGCGTTTGCCGTGGGATATCTGAGCCAATATCAAAAGCAAATGGTTTTTATGTAAAACAGCAAAAAGACGCATACTTCCCGTATACGCCTTTTCTCCAAGGTTTTTCTTCTGTATTTATTCTTCTATGGTTTCCCCTGACTGTATTTCTCCGTCTGTCTCTCCCCCGTCTTCCGTTGGGGCTTCTCCGTCACCTTCGCCTTCTGCCGGAGCTTGGTCAGAACCGCCGTTTGCATCCAAATAATCCTTTGCATCGGAAGCTGCCTTTGTTCCGGGGAATTCATCTATAATTTTCTGATACCACTGATTTGCATTTTCTTTATCGCCTTTTTTTATCATAGGCCTGTGCCAACTGGAACATAGTGTTTTTATCCTGTTTTCCAATATTCAGAGCTTTTTCCAAACCGGCGATGGCAGTATCATAATCTCCGCTTTCCAAAGCAGCGGATGCTTCATTTACATATTTTTTACGCACCGTAGAGCCTACGGATTTCATAATGCTGTCATACATGCTCTTTGCTTCTACGGAAAGAAGCTCGGCATTGACGCCTTCAATGGCATTGGCTGCCGTATCGGAATTTCCTTCCTGATGTGCCTGCCATGCTTTTATAAGGTTTTCGTAAGCCGCAGCCTTTTCCCCTGCTTCCTGAATTTGCGTCTGAGCAGTATTCACAGACTCTGTGGAAGCGTCCATTTCCTCCTGCATACGGGCAAGCTCCGCAGATAAGGTTGCCATTTTTCCGCTGTATTCCACAACCTTTTTATTCGCTTCCTGATTGATTTTCTGTGTCTTTGCAGGCACAATCAAAAACCAGAGAGCAGCCGCGCCTACCAAAAGTCCCAAAAGCAGGTTGACCAGTGTATTCGTAATACTCTTTTCCTTATATTCCGGCGGCTGAATAATGGTATCATTACCGGACTTATATACAATGCTTCCGTTTTGCTTTTCTTCCTCTTTTTCTCTCATTTTAAAACGAGAGTCCAAATTTGTAGCTCTGCCTGTCTGCTCCTCAATTTCTCTTAAAAAACGAAGAGTCGTGGTATTGGTCTTATCAATCTTTGCCGCTGCTTTCAGTTGTTTTCTGGCTTTCTCATACTCACCCTCATGAATATAAATAAGCGCCAGTAAATGATAACCTTTAATCAGCTTTGGATTGTTAGTAAGCACTTTTTTCAGCTGCATTTTCGCCATATCCAGATTACCGTTTCGGCAATATTCCAGACATTGATTATATTTTTTAATGCTTGTATTAATCATATCAAGGCGATTGGTATTTTTTTGCAGCTTGTCAATATATGCGCTTGCCAGATTGCCCTCAGGCATCATATTTTTGCTGATTACCCATTCGCTTAAGGCAGCAACCACTTCTCCCGTTTCAAAATATACCAGACCAAGAAGATTTCTTGCCTGTATATTCATTTTATTCATTTTCAGACTTCGTTTCAAGCAGGTAATTGCTCCTGATAAATCCCGAATTTGAGCCTTTTCAAGTCCCTGATTATAATAAAAATTGGATAAAGCATCGATTTTCTTCAGTGCCTTTACATTACATCCGCATTTCGGGCAATAATCAGAAGCTGTCAGTACTGTTTGACATACAACACAATTCATCGTCTACTCCTATTTCTCAGATGTTTTATGATTATCCCGCATCATTTCTTTCAGAATATCAATGACATCTGTCAAATCCTGTTTATAAATTGCCCCTTCTGCATCGTCTACATCCAAACACGGCTGAAACTTCTTTAGTTCTTCCTCGTAATTAATCATGTACTCTCCTCCTTACATAGTCCTTAATCTCCCCTACAAGATATAAAGAACCTACCACGAACAGCAGCCCGTCTTTTTTCAGCTTATAAGCCTCTTCAAAAGCTTTTTCCGGATTTGTTTCCACCAAAACGTTTTCACATCCGTTTTCCTTGAACAGTCCAGCAAGCTCCAAAGCTGACTGTTTTCTGCTTCCCCAGATTTCTGTTGTCACAACATTGGTAAAATGAAGCCCGTCACAGATTTTTGCAATCATATCAGGAAACTCCTTGTCAGAAACCGTGGTAAATAACAATGTAATTTCATAATCCTTCTGGAAATGACGAACAGTCTCTACAAACTTTGCAATGCCGTCCTCATTATGCGCTCCGTCTACAATGACACCGGGAAGTATGGTTTCCATACGCCCCTGCCAGCGGGTATTTTTCATACCATGCACCAACTCTGCCTTTTCCATACCATGATATTCCTTCAAAACACCCATGGTTTCCAGAGCCAGAGAAGCGTTCATCATCTGATATTTTGCAGTAAAAGGAACAAATAATTCCGTGTCCCCATAAGCAGCTGAACGGCTGATAAAATGAATTCCTTCCGGTGTAAAATCCAAAAGCTTCTGGTTTTCTTCTTTCACTTCACACCAAGGACATCCTAACTCATGCGCTCTCTTTTTTATTACTTCTGCCGCTTCCTGATTATTTCCGTCAAAGATTACCGGAACCTGCGGTTTTATAATTCCTGCCTTTTCTCCTGCAATCTGTGCAATGGTATTTCCCAAATATTCTACATGGTCAAGGCTAATGGATGTAATCACACAGGCAATAGGATTTAATACAGCGTTTGTAGCATCCAGTCTTCCACCTAAACCGGTTTCCAAAATGATATAATCCACATTTTCCTTCTGGAAAATCACCATTCCCATAAGGAAAAGAAATTCAAAATAAGTAGGATGATAATCTCCTGCCTCTAAAAGCTCATCTGCCAGCTTTTTCACACGTAAAAAGGCTTCTAAAAAGGCCTCGTCCGAAAACCATTACCTCGTTAATCTGAAAACGCTCATTAATTTTTACAAGATGAGGAGATGTGAATAACCCGCATCGAAAACCGTGGGCTTCCAACATGGTAGAAAGAAAAGCACAGACACTTCCCTTTCCGTTTGTTCCTGCAACATGAATAATTTTTCTATCTTTATCAGGGCTGTCCAGCATATCCAGACATTTCCTGGTGTGTTCTAATTTATTTTTCGTTGTAAACTTCGGTATATCTTCTATATAATTTACCGCTTCGTCATAAGTAAACAAGCTATCCCTCCTGTTCTGAAAACATAAGCTACCGCACTAAGACTTTGCCTAATGCGGTAGCCTCATATCAATTACCATTATAATGGAGTGGAAAGAATATGCAAGCAAATTATGTCGGTCAGAAAAAATTTTCTTTTATTCCTCTTTTTCCTTCTGACTTTCTTCTGTCACAGCGGTTTCCGGCTCTTCCGTGACAATCAATTCCAACTCTGCGCTTGAACTTCCTTCGATTGGTTCATGGTAAATATACTTTTCTGTTCTTGTAAGCACTCTGTGGGTAGAACTGTTGCTTCGCATTGCAACATCTACAACATCCCCTTCTTTTAAGGCGGTGTTTAACAAAAGCAATGTATTTTCATCTACAAAATTCGCCTCTGCCAATTCCCCGTTTATTTCCATAAATGAGGACTGTGTAAAGTTTGCGCCTTTGATATAAT
>ENA-OQCB01000917-OQCB01000917.1-human-gut-metagenome-genome-assembly--contig:-NODE-917-length-12522-cov-3.636144_pt1 | contig 12522 bp, 18 predicted proteins | sample MGYA00242493_ERZ504568 | MGnify/ENA primary metagenome ERZ504568 (study PRJEB26092, sample SAMD00036229) | human gut metagenome | host: Homo sapiens | study: EMG produced TPA metagenomics assembly of...
AGAAGACCCGGAAGAGCTGGATACCCGCTTTTCTAAGTTTACCCCATTCGGTGAGCCTTCCTCTGAGCCTGCGCCTCCTATTGAAATGGAAGGAGCAGATGACATCTTGGATCTCTTTGCCAAAATATACAAGGCCAGTGAAGAGCAGAAAAGAAAAGGAAAAAGGGAGAAAAAGAAGCTGTGGCTCAGGGAACTGAGAAAAATTCGCCTGCCGAGCATATCAATTTAAGAAGAGAATATGTTTTTCCTGACTTAGATACGGTTATCGAGGCAGCTCACGGATTAAACAATTTCTTCCAAGGCTTTAACTCCCTGTATAAAGACGAAAGGGGCAGATACCTATTCTCTGCTTCTTCATCAGGATCAGACCTCACCGGAGGATTTCAACCGTGTTTGCAATATGCTTTCCGAATATGGCAACGGCAAAAGCTGTCACCTGCCAGAGAAGCATTTCTTGCAGAACACAAGGGATGTATTCTCTCTACCGAAGCTTTACAAAAACTGACACTAATCTAGGATGCTAAAAGGAGTTGTTATATCCCTGTAACCCGGGATACAGCAACTCCTTTTTCATTATTTATTTTCTAAAAAATCGTTAATCTGAGCAACTAACATATTTCCGTCAATTCCGTGAACCATAGCTGCCTCTGCAATGCTTTCTCCCTGTGCGGAAGGGCATCCGATGCAGTGCATGCCTGCTCTCATGAGAATTGGAACAATGTTTTCATCTAAACGGATTAACTCACCGATTGTCATATCTGGTGTTACCTTCATGAATATTTCCTCCTTGTTCTGTTTTATGAATTTTATTATAATCTCTTTCCTCCTTATGTTCAACTCTTTTTCTGCATTGTTTCTAAATTAAGACTTGTATTATAGAAGTAAATATATTAGAATACAGCTAAGAACTGAATTCTTAAGTTCAGAATATAAAGGAGGATATAATCATGGCATACGTAATTACAGATGAATGTGTAAGCTGCGGAACATGCGCTGGCGAATGCCCAGTTGAAGCTATTTCCGAAGGTGATGACAAATACGTTATCGACGCTGATACATGCGTTGACTGCGGAACATGCGCTGGTGTTTGTCCAACAGAAGCTATCGTTGAAGGCTAATATTTTTTAGAAAAGAGGCAGAACTTTCAAAGTCCTGCCTCTTTCTTTTTCTCATCTTCTCGAAAATATCCCTTTCTTTTTGGAATTTTTCTTTTCTAAAGCAGCCGCTACCTCACGCCTTGACTGCTGATAATTGCGAATTCTTTCATCCAGCTTCTTATATCTGTCTTCTCCTGTTTTTTTCTCCTTTAACTGCGCCTTTACAAGCTTGCTGATAATCTCCATAAATTCCGGGGAAATCCTGCTCTCTTTTTCCTGCTTCTGATAAAAAAGCTCCGCCAGTTTTCCGATTTCTTTTAATGAATATCCTTTTTTCTTTAGTTCCTTAATACTCAACAAAACCTGAATATCCCATCGGGTGTAGTATCTGTGTCCCAACTCGTTTCTCTTAATAGGAAGCTTCATTTCTTCCTCCCAGTACCGCAGTACATGAGATTGAAGCTCTAAAATTCCCACGGCTTCAGAAACAGAGTAAATGGTCTCCTGCATACCTTAACCCCTTTCTCGCTTTCTCTTAATTATTATAACAAACACACTTTAAATTGCAAGAAAATACGTTCGACAAAAACATTGACAAGTCCCCACCGCAGTGCTACACTGAGAAAAAACAACCAGGGAGCCTTAGGGCTGAGAGGAAGTCTGACTTCGACCTGTATTACCTGATTTGGATTATGCCAACGTAGGGAGTTTATACCAGCATTTACCGTGTCCGTATACCCTTTTTTGGTACGGGCACTTTTCTATTTCGGGGAGTTTTTTAATAAAATAAGATTGGAGAATGAATATGACGTACACAACGCAAATGAATGCCGCACGACAGGGTATCATCACCAAGGAAATGGAAGCTGTGGCTGCAAAAGAACAAATGGATGTGCAAAAGCTTCGTCAGCTTGTGGCGGAAGGAAAAGTAGCTATTCCTGCCAATAAGCTGCATACCTGTCTGGAGGCAAACGGAATTGGCTCTATGCTGAAAACAAAAATCAATGTCAATCTGGGAACTTCCAGAGACTGGAAGGACCTTGATATGGAGCTTGAAAAAGTAAACGACGCAGTAAAAATGGGCGCTGAGTCTATTATGGATTTAAGCTCCTTTGGCGATACGCAGAAATTTCGCCGCAAATTAACCTCAGAATGTCCTGCAATTATCGGTACTGTACCGATTTATGATGCTGTTGTCTATTACCACAAGCCGTTAAAGGAAATCACTTCCGAAGAGTGGATTAATATTGTGGAAATGCACGCAAAAGACGGCGTAGATTTCATGACTATTCATGTAGGTATCAATAAAAATACCGCTAAACGCTTTAAGGAAAACAAACGCCTTACCAACATTGTTTCCAGAGGAGGCTCTATCATCTTTGCATGGATGGAAATGACTGGACAGGAAAACCCGTTTTACGAGCACTACGACCGTATTCTGGATATCTGCCAACAATATGATGTTACTATGAGCCTCGGTGACGCCTGCCGTCCCGGCTGTCTTGCTGATGCAGGAGATATTTCTCAGATTGAGGAGCTTGTTACTTTAGGCGAACTGACAAAACGTGCATGGGAAAAAGATGTTCAGGTTATCATTGAAGGACCGGGACACATGCCTTTAAATCAGATTGAAGCAAATATGAAAATCCAGCAAACCGTATGTCAGGGGGCACCTTTCTATGTGCTCGGACCTCTTGTAACCGATATTGCTCCCGGCTATGACCATATCACTGCTGCTATCGGAGGTGCAATCGCTGCCACCTACGGCGCTTCTTTTCTGTGCTATGTAACACCTGCGGAGCATCTCCGCCTTCCTGATGTCAATGACGTAAAAGAGGGCATTATCGCATCTAAAATTGCCGCTCATGCCGCTGACATTGCCAAAGGTATTAAAGGCGCCGCCGACTGGGATTATGAAATGAGCACTGCCAGAAAAAATCTGGACTGGGAAGAGATGTTCCGCCTTTGCATTGATCCGGAAAAAGCAAAACGCTATCGTGCAGAGGCAAAGCCGGAAAAAGAAGACACATGCAGTATGTGCGGGAACTTCTGTGCCGTAAAAAATATGAATCGAATTTTAGATGGGGAAATTGTAAATATTTACGATGAGTAAAATGTCTCATTAGCAACCACAAAAAGACCACCCATAAACCTTAACAGGAGGAAGGGTGGTCTTTTAAAATTATATTCTTATTTTTTCATATTCACAAACTTTGTATAGTTCGGCAGCCATACCAGATTTACTGTTCCGATAGGACCGTTTCTCTGCTTGGCAATAATAATCTCTGCTATGTTTTTATTTTCGGAGTCTTTATTATAATAATCATCACGATAAATAAACATAACTACGTCGGCATCCTGTTCAATAGCTCCTGACTCTCGAAGGTCAGAAAGCATTGGTCTGTGGTCAGGACGCTGCTCTACGGCACGGCTTAACTGAGAAAGCGCTACAACAGGCACGTTCAACTCTCTGGCAAGCGCTTTTAAAGAACGGGAAATCTCTGAAATTTCCTGCTGTCTGGACTCACTTCTTCCGCTTCCTGTCATAAGCTGCAAATAATCGATAAAAATAACTCCCAGATTATGCTCCATCTTATACTTTCTACACTTGGAGCGCAGCTCTGAAATAGAAATACCCGGCTTATCATCAATGATTAAATTGGATTTGCCTATAATATTTGCGCCTTCAATGAGCTTTGCCCATTCTTCATCCTCCAGATTACCTGTTCGGATGTTCTGTGAGTCTACCTTTGACTCCAATGCCAGCAGACGGTTTACCAGCTGTTCCTTTGACATTTCCAAGCTGAAAATCGCCGCTGTCACATCATTATGAAATGCCATATACTGAGCAATATTCAAAACAAAAGCTGTCTTTCCCATAGAAGGACGAGCCGCTACCAAAATCAAATCAGAGGGCTGAAAACCGGACATTTTATAATCTAAGTCAATAAAACCTGTGGGAATACCGGTTACACTGCCCTGACTTCTGGAGGCTTTTTCGATTTTCTCAATGGCGTTTAGCACAACCTGACGAATGGGAACAAACTCCTCACTGCCTCTGTTCTGTACCAAATCAAAAATTTTCTTTTCTGTAACCTCTAAAATATCCTGCGTCTTTTCTTTCCCCAGATAACAGGCGTTGGTAATTTCTTCTGTGGTCTTTATCAGCTTTCTCAGCATAGATTTTTCTGCCACAATTTCCGCATAATATTTTACATTTGCGGAAGTAGGCACGGCTGACAGTAAATCCCTTACAAACTCCATGCTGGAAATCTCAGGCGGCAAGTCTTTTTCCTTTAACCTCTCCTGCAAAGTAATCAAATCCACTGCCTTGCCTTCATCATGAAGCTCAATCATTGCCTCAAAAACAATTCCGTACTGCTGCTGGTAAAAATCCGCTCCTGTAATAATCTCAGAAGCTTCTACAATGGCATCTCTGCTCATAATCATAGAGCCGATAACCGACTGCTCCGCTTCCGGACTGTGAGGCAGAATTCGCTTTATCAGTGCTTCTTCCATGTTGGTGAAGACTCCCTTCCTATGCTTCCTTTACCACAACCTTAAGCTGTGCAGTAACCTGTGTATGAAGCTTTACAGGAACCATGGTTGTTCCTAATTCACGAATTGGATTAGAAAGCTGCATTTTTTTCTTATCAATATCATATCCTAACTGCTTTGTCACTGCTTCGGAAATTTCTTTCGTGGATACAGAGCCAAAGGTTCTGCCGTTTTCTCCCACTTTAATTGCCAAAGTTACCTGCTTTGTCTCTAATTCTTCTTTAAATTCTTTTGCAGCCTGAAGATTTTCCTTTGCCACTTTTTCTTCATGCGCTTTCTGAAGTTTTAAATCGTTAATGTTTTTTGCTGTTGCTTCCACACCTAATTTCTTAGGGAAAAGCATATTTCTTGCATATCCGTCGCTTACGTTTACAATTTCACCTTTTTTCCCAAGAGATTTTACATCTTCAATTAAAATTACTTTCATACCTCTATATCTCCTTCTTTTATCATCTTGTCAATGGTATTTTTTAACTGTCGGATACCTTCCTCTACGGAAACTCCCGGAAGCTGTGCGCCCGCCATGTTAATATGACCGCCGCCGCCCATTTTTTCCATAATCAACTGTACATTTACTTCATCAATGGCTCTTGCGCTGATATAAATCTTGCCCTGATAATCGGTAAGCACAAAGGTCGCCTTAATACTGTCTACATTTAAAAGCTCATTTGCCGCCTGAGAAGCTACAACCGTGGGACTGTCAATACCTTCACTTGGGCAAACCGCAATGGCAAAACAATTCTTGTAGGTTTCCACATGACGAATTGCCTCTGCCTTAGCACGATAGGATTTCACATCGTCACGGAACATTTTCCGTACTCTGGTAACGTCTGCGCCGCAGCGGCGGAGAAATGCTGCTGCTTCAAATGTACGAACTCCTGTCTTCGCTGTGAAATTATTGGTGTCAATAATAATACCGGAATAAATCGCATCTGCTTCAATATTGTAGATTTTAATATCATCAGAAAAATACTGAAGGATTTCCGCTACCATTTCGCAGGAAGAGGAAGCATAAGGCTCAATATAAGACAATACAGCATTTTGAATAACCTCGCTGCCCTGTCTGTGATGGTCTAATACCACAATGGTCTTTGTCTTGTGCAGAAGCTCTTCACACTCTGTATAGCTTGGCTTATTGGTATCTACTACTACTACTACGGTATTATTATCTACAATTTCTTTTGCTTCATCACTGTCTACAAACATATCCTCATCATAGTCAGGATTATTTCTGAAATTTTCAATAATCGGACGTACCGACATTGTCGGGTTGTTCACAACAATATGCGCTTTCTTGTTTAAGGATTTTGCCGCTCTGTAAATACCAATCGCTGCGCCGATGGAGTCCACATCAGAAATCTTGTGTCCCATAACCACAACTTTGTCCTTACTTACCATAAATTCCCGCAGCGCATGAGCTTTTACACGAGCCTTTACACGAGTGTTCTTTCCTGCATGCTGAGACTTTCCGCCAAAGTAAATCATCTGGTCTCTGTCCTTAATAACCACCTGATCACCGCCACGCCCCAATGCCAAGTCAATGGCAATACGGGAATATTCATAATTCTGCGCATAAGTAGGTGCGTTGATACCAATACCGATACTGACCGTAACTGCCATATCATTTCCGATATTTACCGTCTTTACGTCCTCTAAAATATTAAAGCGTTTCTTTTTCAATTCTTCTAAAGAGCTCTGACGCATAACAAGGATAAATTTATCCTTTTCCAGCTTTTTAATCAGTCCGTCTACATCATTAAAATATTTATTCAGCTTTCTTTCAATCAAAGCAACCAAAAGAGAACGACGAACTTCTTCCACGCTGTTTAGCGCTTCTTCATAATTGTCCAGATATAAAAGACCGGTAACCAGTTTTTCATCTTCTTTTTGTCTAATATATCGGTTTAATTCTGTTTCATCAAATAGGTACAGGGCAATTAAATCATTTTCCTGTGCCAACTCCACAAGACCGGACTCCTCCAAAAGCTTATCCATAGAAATCACACGCATCACTGCCTTGTAATCTCTTTCGCCATATTGAACAGCGACCTCTGAGTCCGCTTCCTTTGGAAGCTTATCCTTTGTAATTTCCGGAAAAAGAGTGGCAATGGATTTGCGATACTTCTTGTTCTTTCCTGTAAGCTTGGCAAATTCCTCATTCAGCCACAAAATCTTTCCGTTAGAGTCCAACAGGGTATACGGTACAATAAATTCATTTAATAAATTCTTCTGTACCTGTCCGTATTGGGTTGCAAAGGAAATCAATTCATTCATAATGCCGGCACGGCTATGAAAATATAAAAAATACCACAATCTAAAATATACGCAGCCACAAAAACACTTACCAGCGCACCTGCTTTTACGCTTACCGTAAACACTGCAATATTCATGATTATAAGTAATGTCCCTAAAAGAATAGGGAACTGCATATATATTTTCAACTGTCCCTTCATCTTAATTTTTCCATTCATCTCTCCACCTGCCAATACAAAAATTAAATAGCAATTTAAAACATTATACCATTGTTTTTCCTTTTGTACAAGCAAAAAGCACACTGCCGAAGCAGTGTGCCAAATATCAATTAGTCCTGAACGTAAGGCATGATTGCCAAATGTCTAGCTTTTTTGATTTCTACTGTTAACGCTCTCTGATGTTTTGCACAGTTTCCTGTAATTCTTCTAGGAAGAATTTTACCTCTTTCAGATACGTATCTTTTCAGTTTGTTAGCGTCTTTGTAGCTGATTTCGTTATTTTCCTGTCCACAGAATACACAAACTTTTTTTCTTCTGCGTCCGCCTCTTCTCTTCATTGGAGAATCCGGTCTATTACCTTTTTCGTAAGCCATGATTGTTTACCTCCTATCAATATTGCCGCCGCTTTTTAGCTAAATGGCAGCTCTTCGTCAATTCCATCCGGGATATTCATAAATCCATCTGCGGATGCCATACTCGGAGTTGGTGTCGGTGCAGGCGCTCCCATGGAAGCTACCTGTCCTACATGACTGTCACTTACAGCTTTGCTTTCTGCAAATTCCTGTTCTTCTACTACAACATCAGTTGTATAGACTTTGTTGCCATCTCTGTTTGTATAGCTTCCTGTCTGAATTCTGCCGCTTACTACAATGCGGATACCCTGACGGAAGTATCTCTCTGCAAATTCTGCTGCTCTGCCGAAAGCAACACAGCTGATAAAATCAGCAGTTGCCTCTCCGTCTCTTTTGAAACGTCGATCCACAGCTAATGTATATCTGGCAATCGCCATTGAATTCTCTCCTGCGGAATATCTCACCTCAGGATCTCTTGTTAAACGTCCCATTAAAATTACTTTATTCATCTAATCACCTCATTATACTTAATAAATAACTGCCTGTTCTCTCGAAGCCCAAAGCCCGTAAAACGGCTTTCGGTGCACTTGATAAATCTGAATTTTAATGTTTGTTTGTGCTGTCGAAAGAATTAAGCTTCTTTTTTAACAACTAAATATCTTAATACATTGTCCATAATGCGAATACGTCCTTCAACTTCTGCTGGGCATGCAGCATCAGACTCGAACTGGATGAAGTAGTAATAACCTTCGCGCATTTTCTGGATTTCGTAAGCTAATCTTTTCTTGCCCCATTCTTCAACTTCTGTAACTGTTCCGTTGTAACGAGCAATGTAATCTTTTGCTTTTTCCACTACTGCTGCACGAGCTTCATCATCAATTTTTGCATTTACAACTAATGCTAATTCGTATTTGTTCATGCTTGTTGTACCTCCTTTTGGTCTTTTGGTCCCCTGATGAGCAGGGAACAAGGATAATAATATATCACGATTTTCAATTTTACCATAAGGATTTCCATTTTTCAAGCTTTTTTTCGTAAATCTCTGGTATTTTTTTCTACCAGCCTTCTGGAAAGCATGACCTGATGTCCGCACCCCATACATTTTAAGCGAAAATCAGCTCCCACTCTTAAAATTTCCCATTCATTACTTCCGCAGGGATGCTGTTTTTTCAGTTTTACAAAATCTCCCACTTCATAATTCAAACCCATTTTCTGTCACCTCATCTATTTTATTTGCTCAAACACCTCTCCGATTGGGCGGTTAATCACAAGCTCCGCCATTTCATCCTGTGGTGTTTTGTCACGGTTGATTACAACCAGATGCTTTCCGCTGAAATAATCTATCAAAGAAGCTGCCGGATAAACAGAAAGAGACGTTCCTCCTATAATCAAAGTATCCGCATGCGCAATGGCATGGATGGACGCATTTACAACCTCCTGATCTAAAGCTTCCTCATAGAGTACGACATCCGGCTTGATAATACTGCCGCATTTGCTGCATCTGGGTATTCCCTTGTTCTTTTTCATATAGGCAAAATCATAAAAGCTGCGGCACTTTACACAATGGTTGCGATAGACGCTTCCATGCAGCTCCAGCACATTTTTGCTTCCTGCCATCTGATGGAGATTGTCAATATTCTGCGTCACAATTGCTTTTAATTTTTCCTGTTCCTCCAGTTGTGCCAGCTTTTTATGAGCTGCAATTTGGCTTTGCTGTGTCGCACAGCATTTTTGCCTGATAGAACCGATAAAATTCTGCCGGCTTTCTCCGGAAAAAAGTATGGCTTAAAATTACTTCCGGCGGAAAGTCCCATTCCTGATGATACAAACCGTCTACACTTCGAAAATCCGGAATTCCGCTTTCCGTGGAAACTCCCGCCCTCCAAAAAATACGATGTTTTTGCTTTCATCAATAATCTGTATCAGTTTTTGCTATCTCTCCCATAAAAAATCCCCTCCTAATATTCTCCTTCTCGCTTCGCCTGTACAACAAAGCGGGTAGCGTCATTTCCTGTACAGGTAGACAGTGTGATAACTTTATCTTCTTTCGTGACTTCTGTCCCAAAATCCACCAAAGACTGCTGCTTCATACTGTCAAGATAGCTTGCAAACTGCTCGTTCGCCTCCGGAAACAGCGTATAAGTCTCTCCCGCTGCATCTACCACATGACTGGAAAAAATCTCATAACGATACTTCTTGTCCGGTGTGCAAATCCAGATATATCTTCCCGGCACAGAGTCCTTATCTTTAAAATATTTCCTTAGCAGTCCGAACATAGAACCGTTTTTCATATTATGTCCGTAAATAAGAGTGTTGCAGTCCTGAAAATCACTGCGGTTGGTATAATCGATAAAAATTGCCCCTGCTGCGTTGGAATTTTTCTCAAAAGTATGCTTTAAATAGTAGGAATTATCTATTCCTTTCACAATGGGATAACTGATTTCCGTTCCTTCTATCTGTATCCAGCCGATAATATCTTCATTGATTGCTTTTAAATTTGCCCAATCCACCTGCGGCGGTGTAGGCTTTGGCATTTCCTCCCCTTCTAAAGGCTCTTGCGTTTCTTCCTCAGGCTCTGTTGTGGTGACATATTCTCTTACCCTGTTATACTCATCTGTTCCCTTTTGTATTCTAAAAATATTTTAGCCAACTGTGCGGCAGAAAAGAGAAATACCGCCAATGCTGCAAACATAATAATTGTGCGGATAACGTCTCCTGCTGTTCTTTTTTTCTTGTTTTTTTTACTCATAAATCCTCCTGCTGAGAAATAGTATTTTCATAAAAGGAAGCGTAATCCTCACTTACAATCCCTTTACTTGGGACAAGCATGACTGTCATATCTCCCGTGTCTATCTGTGTTCCTTCGGGCAAAACCACATTTCGATAATACACAGAAGTATAAAGATTTCCTTCTGTCTGCATAGGCTTCAGCCAAATAGACATCTGAATTTTATCCTTATAGCTGTAAGTAAAAGTCCCCTCTTTTTCACCGACTGCTTCTATATCATAAGTTCCTGCCGCAAAATCTCTTCCCGCCACTGCTTTTCCGATTATCTGTACCTGATTGGTAAGGGGATTTTCTACTCTCTCTGTAAGATTTTCCACCTCTGCATCCCAACTGAAAAATCTCATATCGAGCCGCTTACCCGCACTAAAGTAACCCTCATTAAAGAGGAATGTTTTTTACTTCTTCTATTCCCGAAGGCGCTTTTCCAAAGCTTACATGTTCATCTTCATACTGAGGGTTATTGTAAGTTTGAAATATACTGCCCGGCGGTGCGGTAATGGTATATTCTCCCGCCGGAATGTCTACGCCTACTACATACAAGCCTGACTCCAGAGTATTTTCCCATTGCGCTATAACGGGAAACTGCACCTCCTGTTCTGCATTTTCCACAGACATATCGAATACTTCCTCCTGCACCTCTGTATTCAGCTCCAAATCTGCTTCAGAATTATCTTTCGACAAAAACAGCGCCGCCAATACCAGCAATACTGCCGCACCGTAAAAAATCACTTTTATATTCTTAACTTCCGAATGCTGCGTTTGCTTCTTAGATACAAATTGGTTTCGGACAGAATTGCTTTTCGTTTTCTTTTCAGCCGTTGTATGCTCTGCCTCATGAATGTGCTCTGCCGAAGCATTTTTCTCTGCATGACGGGAATATTTTTCATCCGTTTTCCTGTTGTCCATACCACATTCTGTGCATATACCATTTCTCAGCTTTCCGCCGCACAACCTACATCGCTTTCCCATTTTTCCTGCCCCCTTTCCCTTTTTCTATTGTATCAGAACGCCCTCTTGAAGTCTATAAAAAGAAGCTGCCACGTTAAGCAATATTCTTGATATACACTTAAAGCGACAGCCCATCCTTACAAACCTACTTTTTATTGTTTTTTTCGTATAAAATATAAAGTCCTTTTAATAATAAATCATCATCCAAGACAATCTCTCTTTTACAATATGGAATAACCTTCTTTGCCAGACCTCCGGTTGCAATTACCGTAGTCTTTTCGCCCAGACGCTCCTCCAGTCTGTCAATAATGCCGTCAATAGCTGCGGCGCTGCTGTAAATCATACCGCTTTTCATGCACTCTATGGTATTTTTGCCAATCATATCATTGGGGGCTTCCAGCCCAATTCCACGAAGCTGTGCTGCTCTTTCTGTTAAAGAGTCCAAGGACACGCCGATACCCGGATAAATCATTCCTCCGATATAGTTTTTCTTGCTGTCAATGACACTGACCGTATTGGCTGTTCCCAAATCAAAAATCAGCATTGGCGCTTTGTATTCTGCAATTCCTGCCACAGCATCTACCACTAAGTCGCTTCCAAGCTGCTCTGGACTTTCAATTCTGATATTTAAACCTGTTTTAATTCCCGCTCCTACTACCAGCACTTCTTTATCTAGTATTTTTTCTACGGCAAGCTTTGCTGTTTTGGTAATTTTCGGCACAACAGAGGAAATAATTCCTCCGTCCAGCTGCTCTCTGTGAATATGATAAATATCTAAAACATTTTTAATGTCAATGGCATATTCCAGCTCTGTTTTTGTGTGTACCGTTGATAATCTTTCAATAAAAATTCTTTTTCCTTTATCGATACAGCCAATTACAATATTGGTGTTTCCTATGTCAATCGCTAAAATCATTGATAAACCCTAATCTTTCTCTGATGTTTCTTTTCATTAAAATCCTTCCGATAAAGAAAACCAGAACGCCTGCCACAATGGCTTCCGGCACGCCGTTCATTCCGATAATGGATAAAATAAATCCGTAAACCGCTTTTACCGTAACTCCATTGGCTGCTGCATAAGCTTTCCTGAAAAACAGAAAAATCAAATTCATAACCAAAAGTGTATTTACCAATGAGCCTGTAACTCCGGCAATAATCAGTCCCCATGGGGATACCGATTTTTTGTCTATTTTCTTTATCAGTTTGTAAATATAATATGGAAGAACTCCTACCAAAATTCTGGGAAGGAAGCATATTATAACACTTCCAAAACCACCTTCAAATTCACCTAAATTATAAAATGGAGT
>ENA-OQCB01000918-OQCB01000918.1-human-gut-metagenome-genome-assembly--contig:-NODE-918-length-12514-cov-7.242674_pt1 | contig 12514 bp, 10 predicted proteins | sample MGYA00242493_ERZ504568 | MGnify/ENA primary metagenome ERZ504568 (study PRJEB26092, sample SAMD00036229) | human gut metagenome | host: Homo sapiens | study: EMG produced TPA metagenomics assembly of...
GATATTGCTCTCCCACCACTGGTTTCCTCCAATTCCCCCGTTGTTATGCTGGGCGCACACAGCTATCTCCAGATACTCTACCGACAAATCAATGTGATGGCTGCCGTAAACTTCAATGGCCGACGGATTCATATGTTTCAGCCGTTTATAGGGCGTATCCAAAAGTGCCCTGGAATTTTCAAGATATTCCCTGGCCTCACCTGTCAGATACCGGAATGAGATATTTCCTCCTTCCATCATCGGGGACGGGTTGTGCATGAAATCCAGAAAGACCTGTCTGCCCTTTAGGACTGTCTCCTGATAAACAAGCAGGTCGATGAGAGACGACCCCTCTCCTTCAACCTTTCTGGGGTCAAAGGGCCACTGATACCCCTTTAAGAAGATTGCGGTCAGAAGCTGTCCGGGCGTATCAAAATAGTCATTCAGGAATTCCCTTTCATGGCTTCCGTCCTGCTCCGCGGATATATATCGGGGCAGGCACTGCTGGAATGTTCCTGACAGATTCCACCTGTGCTTTACAGATGCAATTCCGAACTGGGACTCCGTCAGATTCTTTGCCACGGCTCCCGCTTCCAGCAGTATCCCCATTCCTCCGGTCTGGCTGACAGGGTATACACTGGCCTGATACATCCCTGCTTCCCCGCCGGTGGCCCATATAATGTTAACTGCCGAAAATACGGCATACCGTTCATCCGCAGAGGCGGCCTTCCGTTTATTCAGGGCAATGATGCCTGCTGCCCACTTTTCACCGTTCTTCTCCTCTGTAAGCAGGCGCACGGCCTGATAGCCGTCAAAGAATGGGATTCCCCGTTCCTCTGCCTGGCGTTCCAGGCATTCGGTCATGTATTTGGATGTCAGCGGTCCTGCGGAAATACCTCTCTTAAGGGGGTCATGATCCGTCTTGTACCCCACATATTCCCCGCTCTTATTAAAAGGGAAAGGAACTCCAATATCCACCAGGTGGTAAAATGCCCTGAGAGAGCCGGCAGCCTCAGCCATGGCAATATCTCCATCCACACATCCCCCATCAAACAGGGTCTCTGCCATTTTCCGTACACTGTCTGGCTCACTGCCGCACTGGGTCAGTTTATAATAGGTCTGTTTGTCTGAACCCGTATTCCTGGACGTTCCCATGTACCGTCCCTCCGTAATCAGAGCAATATTTTTCTGCCCCAGCTTATGAAGAGTTACGGCTGCATTAAGACCGGCTGCCCCGGTTCCGACTATAATTGTATTGTATTGATAAAAAGGTATCCTGTTAATATCCATATGCTGAAACCACATCCTATAAGCGTTGGATGTGGAACCCTCCATCCACATCTATGTAATTGCCTGTCGTGTAACAGAAATCGTCGGAGCAAAACGCCCTGACCGCCTTTGCCACATCCTCCGGAACACCCCACCTTGCAATGGGAAGCATCCCCTGCCTGATAAGTTCCGTATACTTTTCTTCCACCTGGCTGGTCATATCGGTACGGATGACTCCGGGCCTTATCTCATATACAAATATCCCCTCAGGAGCCAGTCTGTCCGCAAACAGCTTGGTAAGCATGGAGATTCCCGCCTTTGAAACACAATACTCTCCTCTGTTAACGGAAGATACCTGGGATGAGCAGGATGAAATGTTGATAATTGTCCCACGCTTGCCTCCATACACAGGCTGTTTCATCATCTGCCGTGCCGCCGCCTGTGTCATGAACATGTTTCCTTTTGTATTGGTCCCTATTACATAGTCAAAGCTCTCCTCTGTCATCTCCAGCAAATCAGCCCTTACTTTCGGCGCCACCCCTGCATTGTTGACAAGCACATGGATTTCCCCGAACTTCTCTGCTGCCTCCCGGACAATACGGTTCCTGTCCTCAGACTTTCCTATGTCACCGGCATACCAGGCATAGGAGATGCCCGCTTCAAGGAGTATTTTGGTACTTTCCGGGTAAAAGGCTTCATCGCGTGTAGCCATGACAGCAACATGATAACCGTTTATTCCCAGTTCCCGCGCAATGGCCAAACCAATACCCCTGCTTGCTCCTGTTACAAGTGCTGTCTTCATTTTCATTACCCCCCTATTTCATAATCAGTTCAGGCAGCGTCATCGTCAGCGCCGGAATGAAGGTCACAAGCAGCAATGTAATGAGCATAGGAATGTATAACGGCAGCATGGCCTTTGAAACTTTCTCAATTTTCATATTGCCAATGGCACATCCTGTAAACAATGCTGTTCCTACCGGCGGCGTACACAGTCCGATTCCCAGATTCAGCATCATCATGACCCCAAACTGGATGGGACTCATTCCGAACTTTGTCACTACCGGAAGCAGAATCGGAGCCATGATGAGTACCAGAGGCGCCAAATCCATGACGCATCCCAGCAAGAGCAGAATCAGGTTGATCAGAAGCAGTACCACAATCTTATTATCGCTGATGCCAAGGAGCAGGTTTGTGGCCAGGGTCGGCACATTCAGGTATGCCATCACCCATCCGAACGCGCCTGCCGCGGCTATGAGCGCATATACCATGGAAAGGGTTTTAATGGTATTTCCCAGCACGACGGGTATATCCTTAAGATGAAGCTCCCTGTATATGAAAAATCCTACAAACAAACAGTAAATGCAGGAGACTGCCGCTGATTCCGTGGCAGTGAAAAATCCCGCTGATACGCCGCCGATGATGATGACCATTGCAAGCATGGCGAAGAACGTATCCTTGGTAACCCTGAGGGCTTCCTTAAAAGGCAGCTTTTTTCCTTTGGGATAATGCTTCTTCTTGGAAATGATATAACACATGACCATAATGAAAACTCCCAACATGATACCCGGGATATAGCCTGCGCAGAACAGGCTTCCCACAGATACTCCTCCTGCCACCATGGAGTACAGCACCATGTTATGGCTGGGCGGGATGATTAACCCCTGACAGGAGCTGGCCACGGTAACTGCTATGGAGAAATCCTTTTCATATCCTGCCTCCTCCATCATGGGTATTTCCAGCGCACCCAGGGATGACACATCGGCAATGGCAGAACCGGAAATGCCGCCAAACAGCATGGATGCGAGTACATTTACATGCGCCAGGCCTCCGGTTATCTGCCCCACGCATACATTTGCGAAGGCCAGCAGGCGGCTGGATATACCGCCTGCAGCCATAATTTCCCCCATAAGAATAAAGAAAGGGATTGCCAGCAGTGAAAATGAGTTAAGCTGTTTGGACATCTGCTGCACCAGAGTCATAACAGGCACCTGGATATACAGCATGGTGAAGGCTGTGGATATAATCATTGAAAAGGTAATAGGGCATTTAATCATAATAAGCAGCACAAAGGTTGTGAGAAGGATTGCGATAGCTATATTTGGATTCATTCTTTTTCCTCCTCCTCTCTGTTAAACTTACCGGCATCATCGGTTTTCTTGTATTCTTTCAGGCCCATAATGTCAAGGACCGTAAAATAGATAATGGCAATGCCGCTGACCGGAATCATAATATACATCAACGATGACGGCCATTTTGTTACCGGAAGCCGTGAATCCATGGTGGACAGCACCATTCTGACCCCATAGACTGTGAAAAAAAGCACCTACCAGCAGCGTAATAATCCGGTTCAGCACATCCATTACATTCCTAATCTTTACCGGAAACTTATCATAAAACAGCTCCACGCCAATATGCAGGTTCTTTTCCGCACCAACAGCAATGCCCAGGAACGCCATCCAAATTGTAAGCAGCAGCGCCACCTCCTGATTCCAGCGGATATTGGTCCGCAGTATGTTCCTGCAGAATACCTGAGCGCATATGATTACGATTACAACTGCCAGGACCCACCTGGCATAGCCATATATAACCTTGTAAAACAGATTGAAAATATCAATTAATACCTTCTTTATTCCTTTCAGCATCTTCAGTCTCCTATATGCCAGTCCTTTACTTTCCTGCTTCTACAATCTGGTCAATGATGTCCTTATAGGCGCCGCCTTCATAGGAATACCAGATTGGCTCACAGGCGTCCTGGAACGCTTTTAACTCATCCTCAGTCAATTCAGTGATTGCAACATCCTGCTCCAATAATTTCTGTTTGGATTCTTCTTCTGCTTCTGCCCACAGCTCCTTCTGATACTCCCAGGACTCCAGAGCCGTGTCATCAATAATCTTAAGGTCCTCTGCGCTCAGTTTCTCACGTGACTTTTCACCCATGACCAGAATGTCGGCCGACCTTGTATGATGGTCCTCCACAAAGTAAGGAGCCACTTCAAAGTGGGACTGGTCCAGATAATTGACAATAGAATTTTCAGCAGCATCCACTACGCCGGTCTGAAGCGCGGAATACACCTCGGAATATGCCGTAGCAACTGACTGGCCGCCCAAAGCCTCCACCATGGACATCATCAGTTCGGACTGCTGTACTCTTACCAGCATACCCTTCATATCCTCTGGGGAGTGGATTTCCTTTTTGGTATTATAGAAGCATCTGGTTCCCCCGTCATAGTATGTAAGTCCGTAAAGCTTCTTTTCCTTCATCTTATCTCCGCGCAGGATTCCCATACCGATATCCCCGCCATGTACCCTCCAGAAATGCTCTGTATTTTTGTATATATAAGGCATCATTAAGGCATTGTACTCATCCACAAAATTAGTCATGGTGGAGAGGTCGGCCTTCACAATATCCATACCGCCATACTGGAGCTGTTCCAGACAGGAGATGGCATCCCCAAGGGTGCCGTTATTATACACTTCAATGTTAACCCTGCCGTCCGTGCGCTCCCTTACCTGGTCCGCAAACCACTCCACCGCAATCGTGGTGCAGTTTCCATCCGGCTGGTTATTGGAAAGTTTTAAGGTGACTGTGTCACCGGAGGCCTCTGTCCTGCTTTCTTCCTTCTCCTCCTGTCCGGCTGTATCAGCTTCTGTCTTTTCCTCTGTCTTTGCCTCTGCCTGTGTCTCCGATCCGGAGGATGGTGCCGCTGTGGTTCCTGCATTTCCTCCTCCACATGCTGTCAGTGTCATCACAAGACCCAGTGCCATCATAACGCTTCTTTTCTTCATTGTAATCTTCTCCTTTTATTCCTGCGCGTGACGCGCATAATCAACCTGTTACCTGGCAGAATACCCGCCGTCTACCGGAATCATGATCCCGGTTATATAATCCGATGCCCTGGAGGCAAGGAATACTGCCGCGCCCTCAAAATCATCCGGATTCCCCCAGCGCCCCGCCGGAATCCTCTCGTCCATGGGCTGACGCCGCTTGGAATCACTCCAGATTACTTTTGTCAGCTCTGTAGCTATGTAGCCCGGTGCAATGGCGTTGACGCATATTCCGTAAGGTGCAAATTCATTGGACAATGCTCTCGTCATACCCATGACCCCGTGTTTAGAGCAGGTATAACCGCTGACCTCAACACCTCCGAAGGTAGTAAAAAGAGAGGCGGTATTGATGATTTTCCCTTTAATCCCCTTGTCCCGAAAGTGCATGGCAGCCTTCTGGGACAGCCGGTACGGCGCCTTCAGATTTACGGCAATCACCTTATCAAACATCTCCTCCGGATATTCAAATGCATTCTTCCGAAACTGCATACCCGCATTATTACACAGGATATCCACATGACCGGCATCTTTCAAAAGATGTATCCACACCTCATCCACATCCGAAGAAACTGACAAATCCACTTTGTAACACCGGCACTCCCGCCCCAGATTTTCAACCGCCCTTCTGGTATCTTCCAAATCCCCAATATCCAGTGCAATGATATCTGCTCCTGCTCTGGCAAGTCCGGCTGCCATTCCTTTACCGATGCCTGTTGCACAGCCTGTAATCACTGCCCTTTTACCCGCAAGAGAAAACAATGAATCCATATGAAATCTTAACCTCCCCTCCTATGAAAACGGTTTCTTGTGTTGTTATGTACATATTAACTCATGAAAACGGTTTCGTCAAGAGTTAATTGTAGATTTTTGTTCAGTTTTAAAAACATTTCAGCAAAAGACGGAAAGGGCTGTAGATTTACGCTTCCCTTTCCGTCTTTCCTATAATTCTTATTGATACATTTTAAACCGGCCTCCCCGTTCACCCCTTCTCCCGTTTCGCCGCCAACAGCCGGTCCAGATAAACAGACTTGAACTGTTTGCTGGCCATGGCCTGCTTAAGAGGCGGCAGCTCCAGGATAGCACTGAACAGAGCGGCCATGGCCCTGTGGTTGGAAAAGGCCTGGTTATCAAACACCAGATTTGCCAGTGTTCCCTTCTCAATGGCCTGAAGAACAAATCTGTGGGTGCTGTTCACCGGAGTAATGATCTGCTCCGGCCTGCGCTCCATATGAATCGCCTTGACGCCGCAGTTCCTGGCGCATACACCGCAGCCAAGACAAATATCCTTATCCACCGCGGCACGCTTTTTTCCGTTCCCTCCATCCTCCATGGAAATGGCCAATACCGGACAGACCTTTGCGCACTTTCCGCAGCCAACGCATTGGTCCCCGGAAATATCAGGAATATAATTCGTGGTAGCCACCGGCTGCATGGGGCTGAACCGCCTGGCAGCCTGAAGGGCCTCACAGCAGCACCCGCAGCAGTTGCAGATAAAAGCCGGGTGCTCCCGCACATTTTCCCCTATCTGTACCAGATTGCTGGCATAAGAGCGCTCCAGTGCATCCATTGCCTCCTCCTTGGAGATAAGTTTGCAGCAATCCCCATGCTGGGCCAGGGAACGCGCCACATTGTCAAAGGTCAGGCACACATCCCAGGGAGCGTTAATCTCGCAGGGATGGCCCGCGTGGAACATTTTATGACGGCAGTAACAGAGCCCCAGACCGATATATTCTGCCTCTTCCACGATGTGGGCCGCCCGCTCGTAATCCAGAATGTGGTTCATCCTGTCATTGGTCAGAACCGGCTCCTGGACGAACACGCGGCCCAGCTTTGTCTCCGTGGCATAAAACAAGTCCTTGATGAAATCCTCCTCCACATTCATATACTGGTAATACAATTCACTGAGATACTTTTGGTCAATATCTCCCCTGGTCCTCATCAAAGCAAATTCAATGAATCCGGCCATTGGCGGGGGCATCACGAATTTCCGCACACCCTTGTCCCAGGAATCCACCAGCAATGCCTTGCCGCACAGGTGGTCCAGCAGCTTTTCCGCCTTATACTCCGATGTGCCCCATATCTTTGCCGCCTTTTTTATAGTAAACGGGCGAACCGGCAGCAGCGCCACCCATTTAGCCTCCTTTTCAGAATAGAGAACCTGCAGTATCTTATACAGTGTCTCAGAGGCCGGGGCTCCCTGGGTAAACCAGTTGATACGGTCTCCCAGGTTCCGGTATGCGTCACGGGTTGTAAGATGTCCCATTGTCTTTACCTCCTCCTTGGATTTTCGTAGATTATTCCCGTTTTTTTCCCTGACATACCGCGGTGCGCCTGAACATTCATTCCTGTCAGCTATGCCTGGGCATATCCGGGCATGGAACAACCTCTTTACCATCTACTTTAGCACTGCAAAAAATAATATTCAACAGAAAGTACATCACATGCTTCCTCTCCACAAAATCCTGTTTTTCTTTATGGCTCTATACCATTCATCCGTCGAATCGAACATATGTTCTTATTTTTCTTGACAAAATCCCCCCTCAGTGATATCTTTAAAATACATCACATATTCCAATTTCCACATGAGAGGTGGAAAAATATGCAATATTATATACGCATTGATAACCGGAATGTATATGTCTCAGAAGAGATTTATAAATTATACTGCAAAGGAGAGAGGAAGGAGCGGTATTTCCGGGAATCAGATATTCATAACAAAACATTTTATTACAATGCACTGGATACAGAAGATTTAAACGGCTGCGATCTGTTTCAGGACACCCGCTCCAAGCCTGTGGATGAGCAGGCAGAAGAATCCCTGGAGCACTCCCTTCTCTTTGAGGCCATAAAGGACCTGGAGCCCAAAGAGAAGGATATCATACGCCGTATTTACTGTTACGACCAGTCCCTGCGCCAGATTTCCAGGGAAACCGGAGTTCCTGTAACCACCCTTCATTACCGCCATGGAAAAATTCTCCGTAAGCTGCGGAACCTCATGGGCTGAAGGAAAGGTGCCGCACAGATTCTCACAGGCATTTTGGCCAAAGGGCCGCCCGCGCTGACATTCAGGTACCTATACACATACCTGTTGGCTCTGGACGGCCCTTCCTATCCGTTTTTATCAGAACATACGTTCTGTTTATCGGATGAATCTTGTAACCACCTAATAATTGCTTTTACCCGGAACAAAGGAGGAATCTGGTTTGAATATTGTTATATCAACTGAACATAATCAGCTTTTCAGACAACTTTACGCAGCCGCGGACTCGGCCATCTCCGGCCGGCATCTGAGAGACATGGAGCTATATGCCTTCAGAAGCCTGGCGCCGGAAGAACTCCTCAGGGAAGCGGCCGGCTCTTCCGGGCAGCTGTGGCTCATGTTCTTTGACAGCGACAGCCGTCCTGACTGAACAGATGTCCTGGACAGGCTTACAACATACAGCAGTCAAATCATGGTCTGCGTGGTGAGCAGTGATTACAGCACCGCGGCCCGCCTGGTCAACAGCCACTCCGTGCGCGGCATTGCAGGTTATATCCATCCTGTCCATGACAATTTAGAGCGCTCCTGCCTGAATATCCTGACCTACCTGAACCGCCGTGTGAATTCCGCGGACGGATTTCTAATCGTGCACGGCAGCAGACAGGAAGCCCGGCTTCCCCTTTCCAGTATTTATTATATAGAAACCGTAAAAGGGACTCATATGTGCAATATACACTGCTCAGACGGGGAATATGCGTTCCGTTCCGGTATAAAAGAATTGTCTGAAAAGCTGGGGCCGCCTTTTCGTCAGGTCCGGGCGTCCACCATTGCCAATCTGTCAAATGTCCGGTCCTTTGAACCAAATCCGGGCATCCTTTCCTTTACAGGCGGAATTTCGTGCTGCTGCTCCCGCAGCTACAGGCATGATTTGTCCGACTATTTCCGCGGGCATCCAGGCCATGCGCGCGCGGAAAGGGGAGGCGGATGATGGAAAGGCGACAGTGAAAAGACTGCCCGAAGCACATTGAAAGAGCAGAGAATCTCACCTCTGCCCTTTCTTTCCATACCCTTATAAACTTTCATTGTCATTTCTCTGCGGCCACACGAATGGCCGTCCTTCTGTCCCCTGTCAGGATAAAAATAACTGCCGTTCCATCATCCGCCGTCTGGTAAGTCCCTCCGGTACCTTTCCTGCCGCTTTGTTCCACTTTACTGTCTGCAACCTACGTGGTTCCTGTTTTCGTGTCCGGCGGCGGCACCGTCCCTCCCGTATATTCACTGTCCTCGTATGCGGCCAGAGCAGGTGTTTTTCCTTCTATATTGTCAGGAGCTATATTTTCCAGTTCCATACCCGTTTCATTTTCCCCCCAGATTCTTCCCGCGATAACGGAATTCTCCACGGATTCTTCCTCCGGAAAATGCAGAACGCCGTTTTCGTCCACCTGTACCATAAAACGTGTACCAAACCTTGCCATCTGTCCATCCCGGTTAAAGTAATACGGCTTTCCTTTGATAAGCTGAATACCCTTAACCATTGCAAAGTCCGACCCAAAATAGTACCAGTTATCTTTATAAAAATACCAGTTATCCCGCACGGCATGCCCCGAACCGTCAAACCAGAACCACTGCCCTTTGTCCTGATACCAGTCATTGGCCACATACCGTTCCGGTTCCAGATAAAAACGGACCCCTCCATCTTCCTTGACCCATCCTGTGGGATGGGGTGATGGGTCCGGTGATTCGCATACCTGAGCTGAATAATCAATATCCTTGAGTTTCAGCACACTGACCCAGGGCGTGTCCTGCGCTCTTGTCTCCACCGTACCATAATTGATTCCCTTAGCCTCGATGCATTTCCCATTTCCAATATACACCCCGATGTGTCCTGGCTTCCAAAGGGCCCAGCCTGTCATTGATTCATTTAATGTCCCTATGGGTTTCACCTCCCGGGCAGTCTCCCTATAATTGGCGCTTCCCCTCAATATGCCGGTACACCATGTAATCAGGCCGGAACAATCCGTACAATGCTTTCCCATGAAGCTGCGCGCCTTAGTTATGTACTGGGATGTGTAGACCTTGGGATTCTCCGCTGCCAGCTGTTGCAGCAGCGCTTCCGTCAGGATCTGCCCCTTCATGCCGAACACATATGGCGTGCCCAGCTTTCCCTTGCAGAATTCAATCAGTTCCCTGCTTGTCTTACTCATGCTTCATTTTCTCCTCTCTCTGTTTACGAACCGTTATCTTCTGTCCCCATGCCGATAAAATCCGTATAGTAAATATTCTGCCGCACATCCATCAGCATGAAGCCGTAAAGATACCCGTCCCCGGATGCAGGCACTGCCTCTAACAGCATATCATCCGGTTCCTCTATATAAAATTCAGTTCCCATATAGTAGCTGTCCGTGTAGTACCTGTCCTCCATGATTTGGCCTGAAGCATTACCAGTATTACCGGGAGCCTCCCCCACATCCTCCATACGCTCAACCAGATAAAGCGGAGTCACCCGGTCCCCCTCCTTTAACTCATAAATCTGCTTTGCAGCTTCAGAGGTCTGGCCTGCCGGTGTCACGGAAAGAATCTGCCCGTCTTCATGCTCCTCGTCAAACCCTATCCGCATGGTGCACAACTCCCCGTTATAGAGCACCGGGGCCATATATTCCGTGTATGCATCCAGATTCATGGTCTCAATGAGACAAAGTACCTGTCCCTTCATCCCCATATAGCTGTCCTCCGGCGCTGCCCGCAGGGTTCCGTCCACGCCAATATCCACATCACTGTCAGTACAGAGAAGGTAATAATTTTCATCATCCCCCGCAGGACAGAACACAGCCAAATACGCTCCTGTCACATCAGAAGCATCCTCAGGGGCTATGCTGATTTCCACGGTGCCGTCCTTATGCGCACTAATATTTCCCCATTCCACTCCGCTTTCCCGGGCCAGATACGCTGCATATCCGTCTGTCAGCCGCCTGTAGGCACTGCAGAATCCCGTGGTGTCATACGTTTCCAGAGCCTCACTCAGATAGGGATTGGAACCGCTTGGCAGGTATATAGTCAGACCGCTTGGATTCACGGGATAGCCTTTAGCCCACTGTTTTGCCACAAGCCTCCTCATCCGATCCTTCAATGTCTGAAAGGCATTTTCATCCGGATATACCCTCTGGCAGGCATTCAGGAATTCCAGCACATCCACCAGCTCCGGAGAGCCGCCCGCCTGCCTGCTGCCAAATGCCAGCATTTTCATTCTGTCCCTTCCCAGTTCTCCGCACAGCTCTTCCCGCAGTTTCTCCGGTATCCCGTCCACATATTGATGGAATACCTCATGAAATGCCGGATACTCCTTCATATCCAAAAGGCTCATTGCAACAGGCGCAGTGCCCGAGGCATAGCAGGCACCATATGCCTCCACCATGGACCGGCCCACCGCCTCTCCCCATTCCATATCAGGCGGCAGGCTGTCTCCCAGAGCCGCCATCCATCTGTAATCATATCCATGCTGAGGTTCCAGCTCCGGAGATGCAATGACATAATCGGCATATCCATCCAGACAGCCGGCAGTCTCCACACTTCCCATAAGACAGGCGTCAAACGCCACAAAGTCAAAGGCACTGTCTGCCATAACTGAATGGCCCAAAGCCTCCCTTATCTCCTCCAGTGAGAGCCCATCCCCGTCAAAATGGCTGTCGCTTCCGTATCCTCCCACCGGACCTCCTCCATGATTCCACAGAATCAACCCATAATGATTGGCCGGATAAGACCGGACACCGTAGTTGATAAAATCCGTCAGTGTATCCGCATCCCCCATATTCCTGATTTCCATGGATTCCATGGATGATATTCCATCCCCTGTCAGGGAAAATCTGGCATAGGGTACACCATCCATTTCATCCAGCTCCCACCGGGTGGAACCGCCTGCCTCAACCACTACATGGAGGGAAGGTGATTTTCCTTCCTGCTCCATCACCTTCAATGCATCCATCATTTCCCAAAGGTCCGCTGTGGCGGCGCCGTAATCCCCCTCCAGGTCGCTTCCGTTCATATAAACCATGATTGTACTGTCCGCCGCCTCTGCCGCCTCTGCATATTCCTTTACCTGGATTCCCTGACGCTCAGAGCCGCTTACCGTATAGAGAGCCGCTCCTGCCAGCAAGACGCTGAGGGCCGCCGCGATTCGCGGCGCAGTGACCCTCTTTCTATTTTGTTCCATCTTCCAATCTCCTTTTCATTATCACTACAAAATCATTTTGCCGCTTCGTATCTTTGCCGTTTCGTATCTTTACCGCCTCGCGTCTTACCGCTTTACAGCCTGCTGTCATACCTGCCCTTGCGGCTCCTGTTCCTCATTACGCGCACATTTTCAGAAGTCCGGGCCCCAAATTCCTGCCTGGCCTCGTCCATATACTGGTGAATCAATCCCTCCCGGGAAAGATTAATGTAATTCTTGCCGCTGCGGTCCACAGG
>ENA-OQCB01000921-OQCB01000921.1-human-gut-metagenome-genome-assembly--contig:-NODE-921-length-12504-cov-3.144462_pt1 | contig 12504 bp, 11 predicted proteins | sample MGYA00242493_ERZ504568 | MGnify/ENA primary metagenome ERZ504568 (study PRJEB26092, sample SAMD00036229) | human gut metagenome | host: Homo sapiens | study: EMG produced TPA metagenomics assembly of...
TATTACAATTCCGATGTTAAAACCAACGACATTCTTTGTTGTAATTATGTTGACAATTCAGTGCTTCAAGGTATTTGACTTGATTTACATTATGACAGGCGGCGGTCCCGGACGTGCAACACAGGTTATGGTAAACCACATTTATGACGCAGCGTTTACAAACTTTGAATTTGGATATGCAAGTGCAAGTGCTATCGTATTATTTGCTATCGTGCTTGTAATTACATTAGTTCAGTTCAGAGGCGAGAAGAAATTCACAGAGTGGATGTAAAGGAGTGACAATATGAAAGCAGAAAAAGAAAAAAATATTGATTTACATAGGTTTGACATTTCTGGCAGTATTGATGATTATTCCTTTTTACTGGATGTTGATTTCTTCTGTGAAGCTCAATAAAGACGTATTCAGTATTCCAATGGAATGGATACCGAGAAGTTTTCACTTTGAAAACTATCAGGAAATCTGGGAAAAATTCCCACTTTTGGACATTCTTTAAAATAGTACAAACTGACAGTAATTACAACCATTATCCAGTTGGCAACAAGCTGCTTTGCAGCTTATGGATTTGCAAAGCTGGAGTTTAAGGGAAGAGATTTCCTTTTCCTTGCTTATGTAACGACAATCGCTGTTCCATGGCAGGTATACATGGTTCCTCAGTTTACTATGATGTCCAAATTCGGTTTAAACAATACACATATCGGATTGATTATGCTTCATGCCTTCAGCGCCTTTGGCGTATTCCTTATGAGGCAGTTCTTCCTCAGTATTCCAAAGAGCTGTCGGAAGCGGCACGTATTGACGGACTTGGCGAATACGGTATTTTTGCCCGTGTGGTATTACCTTTAGCAAAACCCGGTATTGCAACCTTAACTATTTTTACTTTTGTAAACGTATGGAACGATTTCATGGGCCCATTGATTTACTTAAACAGTACAGAGTTAAAGACTATTCAGCTTGGTATTCGTATGTTTATTTCTCAGTATGCCGCTGATTATGCTCTGATTATGGCAGCATCTGTATGTGCTCTGATACCGGTAGTAATTATCTTTATTGCCTGTCAGAAATTCTTCGTAGAAGGTGTTGCAGCAAGTGGTATCAAGGGCTAAAAAAGGAGAAAAATATGGCACAGACATTTGAAAACCTTGAGAAATATCAGGGGTGCAGTCAGGAAATGATAGAACAGGCAGTTCATCAGGCAACTGCTATTGTAAAAGGTAATTTAAAGGATTTTACAGACTTTTTCCAGTCTCCCAATACAGAAAATGGATTTTATTGGCAGACAGAAAATGTAGAATGGACCACAGGTTTTTGGACCGGTGTGGTATGGCTGGCTTATGAGCTTACAAAGGACGAAGAATTTAAGAAAACAGGAGAAGTTCACGTAGACAGCTTTACTTAATCGTAAATTCAGAAAAATTGATGTGAATTATCATGACATGGGATTTCTTTACAGTCTTCCTAGTGTTGCGGCATATAAGCTGTGTGGAAGTGAAAAAGGAAAGGAGGCTGCTATTTTGGCAGCCGACCACCTGCTCACCAGATACAGAGAAAACGGAGAGTTTATTCAGGCATGGGGAAATGTAGGAGATCCAAAGGATTATCGCCTTATCATTGACTGTCTGTTAAATCTTCCCTTATTATACTGGGCAACAGAAGTTACAGGAAATCCGGAATATGCTGAAAAAGCATGCAAGCATATTCATACGGCAATGCAATGTGTGTTAAGGGAAGACCATTCCACTTATCATACCTACTATATTAATCCGGAAACAGGAAAACCTTCCTATGGCGTAACCCATCAGGGAAATCGAAACGGCTCTGCATGGGCAAGAGGACAGGCATGGGGCGTATACGGTGTTGCGTTAAGCTATCGTTATCAGCAAAATCCGGAGTACATCCAGATGTTCCGTGATGTAACCGATTACTTTATCGAACATTTACCGGAAGACTTAATTCCATATTGGGATTTTGATTTTGACACAGGAAGCACAGAGCCAAGAGACTCCTCTTCCTCCGCCATTGTTATCTGCGGTATTTACGAAATGCTTCCGTATCTGGAAAAAGAAGAAGCAGAGAAATATGGCATGGCAGCAGATAAAATGCTGTGTGCTTTAATTGAAAAATGTGCGGTAAAATCTAAGGAACAGTCTAACGGTCTTCTGCTGCACGGCACTTATGCCAGAAGCTCCGAAGAAAACACCTGCAAGGACAGAGGCGTGGATGAGTGTAACACATGGGGCGATTACTCTATTTAGAAGCCCTCCGAAGAAGATGCGGAACATGGAACCCTTACTGGTAAGGAGGGAAATCATGAAGAAAAGACCAAATTTATTATATGTTTTCTGGATCAGTGGAGATATCAGGCAATGGGCTATGCAAAGGAAGATGAAGTGTGTACTCCCCACATGGACAGCTTTGCAAGGGAAAGCTTAGACTGCACAGAGGCAGTGAGCACCTTCCCCCTTTGTTCTCCACACCGTGCATCCTTGCTGACGGGAAAATATCCTTTTAGTGTAGGAATGTGGACAAACTGCAAAATCGGATTAAGCGAAATTTTAATGTTAAAACCACAGGAAATCTGTATCGGAAACGTGTTAAAGGATACAGGATACCACACCGGATATATCGGAAAATGGCATTTGGATGCCTCTGAGCAGAATTTTGAGAAAAATCCTGTTTCGGGAGCAAAGGATTGGGATGCCTACACTCCACCGGGAGAGAGAAGACAGGGATTTGATTACTGGCTCTCCTACGGCGCATGTGATGAGCATTTAACTCCTCATTACTGGGCAGATACACCAAAGCAAATCAGACCGAACTGCTGGTCACCGGAATTTGAGACGGATAAGGCGCTGGAATATATGGAAGGAAAGAAACAGCAGGAAGAACCCTTTGCTCTGTTTGTTTCTTACAATCCTCCCCACCTTCCCTATGAGCTTGTGCCTGATAAATATTATGAAAAGTACAAAGATATGCCGGTGCATTTCAGGGAAAACGTGCCCAAGGAAAAGAGGACTCCGGAGATGGAGACCATTACCAGACAGTATTTTGCAGCAGTTTCCGGTGTAGATGAACAGTTTGGAAGACTTTTAGATTTCCTGAAGGAAAACCACATGGAGGAAGATACCATTGTGGTACTTTCAGCCGACCATGGCGAAATGTTAGGCTCTCATGGACGTATGAGCAAAAATGTGTGGTATGAGGAGTCTATCCACATTCCATTGTATATCCGCCAGAAAGGGCGTCTTGCTCCTGCAAAATATAAGGAGCTGGTAGCAAGTCCCGACCACATGCCTACACTTTTGGGACTTCTGGATATTCCTGTGCCGGATACCTGTCAGGGATTTAATCATGCGCCGGGAATACTGGGACAGGAAAGCAATGCGCCAAAGGATGCGTTTTTATGTTCTTATCCGGGAATGCCGGAAATGGTAGCAGCCTTTGAAAAACAGGGGCTGAACAGTAAGTGCTATGGCTGGCGAGGTATTCGGACACATACACATACTTTTGTAATAAATAATGGATATAAACCAGGAGAAAAACAGGTGAAAATGTTGTATAATAATGAAAAAGACCCTTATCAGCAAAATCCGTTGATGATTACCGAACTGAATGAGGAGCTTGCAGCAGATTATGAAAAACGTCTGCGAGAATATTTAGATATGCAGCAGGATCCGTTTCTTATGTAAAATCTAGGGGCTGTTGCTTAGGCAATGGCCTCTGTTTGTATTATCAGGAGGAAGATTATGAAGAAAAAACAGATTATTTTTATTATGACAGACACTCAGCGCACAGATATGCTGGGATGCTATGGAAATTCTGCAATGGTTACACCAAATTTAGACAGACTTGCGGCAGAGGGAATACGTTACGATAAAGCCTATACCACACAGCCTGTATGTCAGCCTGCGAGATCTGCAATCTTTACAGGCAGTTACCCTCATTCCTGTGCCGGATGGTCGAACTGTATGGGACTTTCCGATAATGTACAAAGCATTGGACAGCGCTTAAGCGATGCAGGAATTCACACTGCTTATGTTGGAAAATGGCATCTGGACGGCGGAGATTATTTCGGATTGGGCAGATGTCCAAAGGGCTGGGACGAAGATTACTGGTATGATATGAAATGTTTTTTGGATGAATTGACACCGGAAGAAAGATATCGTATTCGCCAGATAGAAAGCATTGAAAAATACAACATGACCGAAGATATGACTTACGGACACCGCTGTGCAGACAGAGCAGTGGATTTTATTGAAAAGCATAAAGATGAAGATTATTTTCTGGTTATGTCCTTAGACGAGCCTCACGGTCCTCATATCTGTCCGAAAAAATATGTGGATTTGTATAAAGATTATGAGATACCGGTAAAAGAAAATATGAAGGATACGCTGGAGGATAAGCCGGAGCACCACAGAATTTGGGCAGGAGACGAATACTTAAAGGCATGTTGTGAAGACTTTAAGCTCAGTCCAAAAGAATTTTTAGGCTGCAATACCTTTGCGGATTATGAAATCGGCAGGGTTCTGGATGCGGCGGCACAGTATGAGGAAGAACCGATTATTATTTATACTTCCGACCACGGAGATATGATGTACGGACATTCTCTTACAGGAAAAGGACCTGCTTTATATGAAGAAATTACACATATTCCGCTGATGATTAAAGGCTTTGGAAAAGGTGTGGATAAAAATCCTGTTTCTCACATCAACTTAGCGCCTACGATTTTTGATATGTTTGGCGTGCCAATTCCAAAGATGTTTGAAGGCAGAAGTATCTTTGAGGAAGTGAAAAATCCGGAAGTACGCTGTAATGACTATGTCTTTATGGAATTTGGTCGTTATGAGGTAGACCATGACGGATTTGGCGGTTATCAGCCTCTTCGAGGTGCTTTTGACGGACGTTATAAGATGGTAATTAACCTTATGACCAGTGATGAGCTGTATGATTTGCAGGAAGATCCGCAGGAGATGAAAAACCTGATTAACGAGCCAGGCTATGATGAAATCAGAAAGAGACTGCATGAGGCAATTCTGGATAATATGTATAATACAAGAGATCCTTTCAGAGGATATTACTGGGAAGACCGTCCATGGCATCACATCACAGAATATAAAACGTGGGACAGCAGACTGATGACACGTCAAAGAGAAAATGAGGAATACGAGCCAAGACAGTTAGACTACGGAACAGGGCTTCCGATGACTTCTGCTGTGAGAAAAAAAGGACAGTCAGATGCGAAATTTGCAGGGAAAAAAAGAATGATTTTATCCTTACAGGGTTGCATGGGCGTGGGAAAAACCACTGCCCTGCAATATATAGAAAAGAACGTCCCTGATGTACATATCAGTTGGGAAGAAAACAGACATGTGATAGAAGAAGTGAAACGGCGGGCCTTACAGAAAACAAAGTATGAAGATTATCTGGAAATTCAAAAGCTGTGGCTGGCAAATGAGGTAAAAAGGTACGAGAAGGCGCAGCTGTGGGAATGTACCATGATGGATTTCGGGGCAGAGGAGATCGAATTTTATACCCTGAATTACCCCAAAACCATAGGGTTAGACTGGAATGTGGAAAATCCCCTGAAAAAAGAGCTGGATGCAGTGAGAGCGTGTATGCCGCAGCGGATTTTATTTTTTAGATGCCTCAGAGGAAACTTTAAGAAAGCGGAAAGAAATGGACAGTACCCGTTCAAGGGAATTCTTTGAATATTATATTCAGAAATTTTTACCTTTGAAAAAAGAGTGGTTTGGAAATAGAGAAAATGTGGATATTTTAAACACAGATGGGAAAAGTATCCAAGAGGTGGGCGAGAAGGTAAAAGCGTGGATGGAAGGGGAACGGATATGAGGAAAATCAAGAAATGGATACATTCGCTTAGGGGGAGAATTATCATTTATAACCTGATTATGGTAATTGTGGTAGCCCTGCTGGGAAGTATTGTAACGTACAAGACGGCGCTGGACCGCTCAAAAAAAGTAATCAAGCAGTCTATGAGCCAGCGGATAGAAGGAGTTTCCGATAAGTTTCAGGTAGCTTACGAGGAAATGATGAACATTGTGTTAAACTGTACCGGCAGAAAATCTATGAATTTAGGAAGTCTGGATTTTACACAGCAGCCTTCCCAGAGAAAGCAGGCGCTTATGAATAATGAGCTGATGAGTGATTACTGTGCGATTTCAGGATATGGAACTTATATTTCCAAGCTGATGATGGCAGATAAAGAGGGACATTTCATCCAGACCGGCAGTAATGTGGGAAGTACAGATGATTTTGATAAGCTTATGGAAACGTCTTGGTTCTCACAGGAGCTGGCGAAGGAAACAGGAGATTACAAGGTCAGTGTAGTAGAAAATCCCTTTTTCGGCGGAAAAGGCGAGGATATGATACCCATTATCCGTCCTTTAGATAATACAGGACTTATGCGGGAAGAAGGCTGGGTTTTTTTAGGAATATCCGCAAAACTATTTGAGGATGAGCTGGCACGGGTTGACAGCGGAAATACCATGATAGCCGTTACCGGCATGGGAGCTGTTATTGCGAAGGTAGAGACAGAGGAAATCAAAGAAAAAGAGCTTGCGCTTATTACGGATATGCTTTTAAAGAGGACGGAAAACAGCGGTGTAATTGAAGAAAAAACCAGCAGCGGACAGTGGTTTATTTCCTATGCGAAAAGTCCGGAAACAGGAATTTTGACTTATGAAATGATGCCTATAAAAGAGGCGTTAAACGAAAGGGCAATTATCATCCGGCTTGCAGGGGTATTGTTCTTTGTCTGTCTTTTGCTGGGCTTGCTGCTATCTGTACTTTCCTCAAGGAGAATACGAAAACCCATTGATTTGCTTACGGCTCAGGTCAAGAAAATCGGAGGCGGGGATTTTAGCAGAAATCCGCAGCTTGAGACTGATGACGAAATCGGAGAAATCGGAAAAGGCATTAATCACATGAGCGGCAAGATTGAGCAGCTTTTGAAAAAGAATGTAGAGGACGAAAGAGAGAAGAAAAATCTGGAGATTAAAATGTTACAGGCACAGATTAATCCTCACTTTTTATACAATACCTTAGACTCTATTCGCTGGATTGCAGTTATTCAGAAGAATGCCAGCATTGTAAAAATGGTTACGGCTCTTTCAAGCCTTTTGAAAAATATGACAAAGGGCTTTAATGAAAAGGTTACGCTAAGAGAAGAATTGAACTTTTTGCAGGACTATATTATTATAGAAAAAATGCGTTACATGGAAATGTTTGATGTGGAAATCCATGTGGAAGAGGAAAGCTTATATAACGCAAGGATTGTTAAGCTGACGCTTCAGCCTTTGGTGGAAAATGCCATTTTTTCAGGTATAGAGCCCATGGGAGAAAACGGAATAATTTCCATTCATGTAAAAGCTTTGGAAAACACACTCTGTATTTCGGTAAGAGACAATGGAGTGGGAATACCGGAAGAAAAAATAGAGAAGATATTAAAGGGGAAAGAAAAGAGCAAAAACGATACCATGAGCGGCATCGGACTTCCGAATGTAGACCAGAGAATTAAGTTGGTGTACGGGGAAGAATACGGACTTTCCATAGAAAGCAAGGTAGGCGAATACACGGAAATTCAGGTTCGTATACCGATAGAATACTAACTTAGACATAAGGCGGGGGAAAAGAAATGTATCAGGTTTTACTTGTAGATGATGAGCCGTTAATTTTAACAGGAATTCAATCTATGATAAATTGGGAAGATTATGACTGTGTGATTACAGATAAGGCAAGCAACGGAAAACAGGCATTGGAAAAAATGGAGAAAAGCATGCCCGACATTGTCATTACAGATATTAAAATGCCGGTGATGACAGGAATTGAGTTTATGCAGGAATGTCGTGACAGAGGATATGATACAGTTTTCATACTTTTGACCAATTTAGAGGAGTTTTCTCTGGCAAAAAGCGCTCTTGCTCTTGGTGCAGCAGATTATCTGGTAAAAATGGAAATGACACAGGAGATGATGGGAAACAGCTTAAAGCGAGCAACAGAGATGTGTAATCAAAAACGCATTTTAACAGATAAAATTCCCCACAGAGAGTTTCATCCAAAGGATGTAAAACAGACTGCCACAGGATTTTTCAGAGACATCTTGGAAAAAGCAGGAAATCTTTCCGATGAATTTCGAAAAAAGTGGCAGGAGCCGGTGGAGAAAATGGAGCTGGAGCAGCTTTATGAAAACGGCGTGCTGATGTGGATACGTCCCTATAAGGACAGGGATTTGTTTGAGAATGTTTCCGAAGACGACAGAAAAGAAATGCTGGATTATGCGCAGAGTCTCATGGAGCAGTTTATGAACCGTATTCATTCCGGGTGCTGTACGCTGGTGTGGAAACGAATGGGGATTTTAGCCATTCTTCCGGGACAGAACAGGACAGAAAAGTATTATCGTGATACAGGAAAGAAAATCTGCAATATTTTAGAGGATTATTTTGGCTGCCAGACATTAGTGGCAATTAGTGCACCTATGGAGGACATTTGGGGGGGAAGTAAAAGGGCTCTTTCCCAGATTAAGAAAATACAGGAATTTTATTATTATCACAGCAATGAGCCTGTGGTTTTGGTCAGCGATGTGGAGGCGCATTTCTGGGAAGAACGTCATGCCCGCCACGATACCTTTGATATCAGCTTTTTGAAAAAGGATTTGCGTCAGGCGCTGGTGCAGCAGGACAAAGAAAAGGTAAACAGCGTTTTTGAAGAATTGTCTGCGCTCTTTACCGAGTTTCATCCTGCAAGAGAACAGGTGGTAAATGCCTGTGCAAATCTGTATTACTTTTTTCTCTCTTATGTGGAAGAGGATGCTCTTATAAAGGAAGAAATGCCTTATCCTTCTGTGGTGATGGAAATCTTACTGGAATGTTTTACTTTAAAAGCCCATACCCGCTGGCTTTTAAAATTCGGCAGTTGGGTAGGCAATACCATGGAAAATTTCCACAGAGGCAGCAAAACCGATAAAATTGTAGAGGCGGCAAAGGAATACGTAAGAGAAAACTACGGAGAAAAGCTGACGCTGGCTGCCATTGCATCAAAAATCGGAATTAGTCAGGGGTATTTATCCAGTGTGTTTAAAAACAGACAGGCGGAAATTTGAACGATTATATCAATCAAATGAAAATAGAAAAGGCAAAAGAGCTTTTGGAAAAGCATGAGTATATGATGTACGAGATTTCCGATATGCTGGGATTTGAAAACCCTTATTATTTCAGTAAGGTATTTAAAAAACTTACGGGAATTACCCCAAGCGAATATGAAATGCACAGGGCAGCGCAAAATTAAAAGTATATAATGGAAATCTTAAAAAAGAGAAAAATGTAAAAAAAGGGTGCTTCCTCTCCTGCGCACGTGGTATAATGTTTGCAAAAAGCGCAAACCAAGCTGATTATATCAGCTTGCCGCCACAAGGTGTCGGATTATACCGGCAAGCCACGGCTTGAAAAGTAAATACCCTTGCGGGTGCTTCCTTTTCTACGCATGTGGTATAATAAAGCCGTTACTTTAAAGACATATCAGGAATATCTATACATTTTACGCTCAGTCTGCGCTCACTTTGAGCTTATAATCTCAAAGCGTGCTCAACAAATTCGCTGGAAATGTATAGATATTCCTAAATATTACTTAATGTGACGGCTTCTATCAATAGATAAGGATGGATGAGAATGAGAAGAAGACGGTATAAAGGAGATATACGCAGAATACGGCAGAGGAACGCCAGAATTTTCTTAGTGGTCTGTCTTGTTGTTTTTGGCGCAGCCACAGTTTGGATTTCCATAGATGAGAAAAAAGCAGAGAAAAAGGCAGAGCAGGCATATAAAGAGCAGATAGAGCAGGAAGAACAGGCGAAAAAGGAAGAAAATACAAAGCCGCAGGTAAATATTGAACCCACAGGTCCTGTTCTGGCAGATGAAACAGAAAAGCAGCAGTGGTATTTGAGACTGGTAAACAGTGATTATCCCATGACAGAGGCAGATGTGCCGGAGGTTGCCACAGAGACCGTAGATACCAACGGCTATCAGGTAGATGCCAGAATTATGGAAGATTTAGAGGCAATGTTTGAAGATGCCAGAGTAGCGGGGAGAACTCCTATGATTTGTTCTGCTTTTCGGGCGTGGGATTTACAGGTGTCACTTTATGAGAACAAAATTGAAAGAGTAATGCAGGAGGAAGGTCTAAGCTACGAGGATGCGGCAGTAAAGGCGGCAACCGTAGTGGCAAAGCCGGGAACCAGCGAGCATCAGGTGGGACTTGCCCTTGACATTGTATCCTCCGAGTATCAGGAGCTGGACGAAGCGCAGATGGAAACCGAAGACCAGAAATGGCTGATGGAAAATTCTTGGAAATACGGTTTTATTTTACGTTATCCTATGGATAAAAGTGAGATTACCGGTGTTATTTTCGAGCCGTGGCATTACCGCTATGTAGGGAAAAAGGCAGCAAAGGAGATTACAGAGCAAAATCTTACATTAGAAGAATATGTGGGTGCAGGCGCAGTGGAGACACCGATATTTTAAAATTTATTTATCTTTGGAAAAATAGATCAATGGGATACTTGAGGCGGTATTCAGATGAACATATTAGAAATTAGAAAGAAATTATTGCAAAGTATCATTTGGAGTATATTTCGATAATGATAGGACTTACCGGCATAGGATTTTTCTGTTTGTTCATTTTTATCTGAGATGGGCTTTATCCAATCTATATCATCTTATTTATAAATTTTATTTCTAAAACATTGTTAGTAAGAAAAAGAGAGATTGTCGCATTAAGCAGAAATTCGGAATATCTATTCTTGATATGCACTTAATGCAACAGTCTCTTTTTTATTCATTATGGTGTGTCAAATCCCACGTAAACCAGGTGGAAATGTTGACTTTTAATGATAGCGGAAGTAAAATATTATCAACGATGAATGCACTAAAAAAATTCAAAAAAAGAAAAAGTAACAAGTGAAAGCGAGGAGGTATCACAATGAAAAGTACAATCTGGAAACGGTTTGGTTCGATACTAATGGTATTGATCATGGTTTTTACTATAATTCCGGATATCGGAGTTACAGTGAAAGCACAGCCAAGGGAAAATGAAACAGCACAAGGGCAGGATAATACATATCCTATTTCTGTTACTACGGCAGAAGGATATGTCTATGCAAGCATTAAAAATGAAGATGGAACAACAGAAAGAGTAAATAAAGCTGTACCGGGGGAGAAAATTTATCTGGAATTTTCAGATTGGAATATGACGCCGGGAACAGGTTTTGCCAAGTGGGTTGATGATAATGGAAATCTGACAGATTTGACAAATGAGACCAACTATTTTGGTTGTAGTTTTACCATGCCGGAGGGTGAAGTGAAAATTCATGCAGAGTTGGCACAGAATTGCCCTACAGTCACTGTGGGAAATGGTCGTATAATGGTTCAGTCGGAAGAAAGAGCTTTTTATATATTAAGTTCATCCGCTGTTACAGCCGGCAGAGAAATCTATTTGGATTTCGATGAGTCTAAAACACCGGAAAATAAAGTTTTCAAAGAATGGTATGTAAAATCCGGAAATGCGGAGTTAAGTGCTCCAACCAGCATGTATGGGTGTAACCTTACAGTACCCAATGAGGATGTGGAAATCGGAGTGATTTATGAGACAGAAACAGAAACAGGCTGGCAATCAGACAGTGCGGGCTGGTGGTATAACGACGAGAATGGTAACTATGTGACAGATTGGAAATACATTGACGGTAAGTGGTACTACTTTGCTTCTAATGGTTATATGCAAACCGGCTGGGTATATGTAAACGGACATTACTACTACATGGATGCAGTGGGGAGCAATGTGCACCGGCTGGGTATATGTAAACGGACATTACTACTACATGGACCATTGGGGAGCAATGCAGACCGGTTGGGTACTTGTAGGTAGCGATTGGTATTATATGAATACAGATGGAAGCATGGCAACCAGCCAATGGATTGATGGCTACTATGTAGACGCATCCGGAAAGATGAAATAATACCTGAAAGATTTAAAAGATATTAAGCTATAACAGAAAAGGAGCATACTGAATGAAAATTCATTTGGTATGCTCTTTTCTTGTGCGCCCAGTAGGCACACGTTCTAGCGGGTGAAAGTCTGGTCAAGGTAATCACCATTATCTGCAAGTATAAAAAAATTTGTTGCCCATGTGTCGGAGAAGATAGACGGCATAGCCCTTGTATGAACAGTAGGTCTAATTAGGAGTTTTAGTGGACAGAACTGCGGAAACTCAAGAATTACAAGCTTGACATTAAAATTTGATTTCCTTATAATAGTTCTACTCAATAGTTAGGGAACTAACAATTAAATAAGAAGGGGAGAGGAGAATTGATTAAAAACCTTTGGCAGCACAAATAAAATGAGTTTTAAAAAAGGGACTCTGTGTTGACACCAATCTTTATGATTTTGAGAGGTTTTATTTGAAACCATGATACCGTTTTTTAAATGGCACCATTATT
>ENA-OQCB01000923-OQCB01000923.1-human-gut-metagenome-genome-assembly--contig:-NODE-923-length-12498-cov-2.741331_pt1 | contig 12498 bp, 17 predicted proteins | sample MGYA00242493_ERZ504568 | MGnify/ENA primary metagenome ERZ504568 (study PRJEB26092, sample SAMD00036229) | human gut metagenome | host: Homo sapiens | study: EMG produced TPA metagenomics assembly of...
GGACCATAAATCCGTGTCGCCATCAGCAGGAACATAAGAAGCGGCAATAATTCAATCTGTCCGTTTGTCAGAAGGAAAGCTCCGACAAAGATGGTGATGCCGGTGCCGGCCTGCAGAACTATGCTGGCGCTGGACATGAATACACCGACAGCCATTTCCACTTTGACGGCAATTTTTTCATCGCTAAAAGGGCTTGATTCAGTGCACTGAAATGAGAACCACTCAGACCGCAAGACTTAATAATCTTCATTCCTTCGAGATATTCTTGTACCTGGTCAGAGGCTGCAAGCTTTGCGTCAACTTGCTTTTCAAATAATTTTTGCTGATGTCTGCGGCTTAGCCAGATAATCAGGAAGGCAGCCGGCGCAGTACAAAGGAGGCATAGGGCAAGCCGCCAGTCGAAAAAGGCGAGCAAAAGGCAGGTCAAGGGAACAGTAATACCGTTTGCAATCAGCGGGGGGAGCGTACTGCTGAGCAGAGATTCCATACTGCTGCAATCGGCCATCATATGGGTGGTCAGCTCAGAGAGATCTTTGGTGTTGAAAAAAGCCATAGGAAGCCTTCGAAGATGCTCCGCGATTCTCAGCCGGGTAGTGTTCGATTCCTTATAGGAGGCGATATAAGTTTTGCGGTAGTCGTTTTTTGCAGCCAGAAACACCAGAACAGCAGAGATAACACCTGCACCCCACAGCGTCCAGATGCGATTCCACGAAATAGGGCTGCCGCTGACAAAAGGTGTCAGTATTTCACGGAATATCATGACGGTTACACAGAATGGAAGGAGCATGGAGAGGTTTGTCAGTGTGCAGGCGAAAATCGCTTTTTTCAAGTCTGCGTAACCTTTATCGGATAAAAAAAGAGTTTTTTGCAAACTGTTCATCATTGCACCGCCTTTCTGCTGATTTTCCAATTCACGGCTTCAGTATAGTGATTCCACATCTGTCTGTATCGGCCGTCAGAAGCTACAAGCTCGTTATGCTTTCCTTCTTCGATCAAATGTCCCTTTTCCAGGACAATGATTTTATCCGCGTTTCGAATGGTGGAAAGGCGGTGCGCGATGATGATAACGGTTTTGTCTTGCATCAGTTTTTCAAAGGCTTTCTGTATCAGGTATTCGTTTTTCTGGGGTCGCTGAAAGCTGTGGCCTCGTCAAGTACAAGGACAGGAGAATTTTTGATAATGGCTCTTGCAATTACGATTCTTTGGCGTTCGCCGCCGGAGAGGTGGATACCCTTGGTTCCGACTACTGTATGATATCCATCGGGCAGCTTTGAGATGAATTCGTGGCACTGAGCGGCTTTTGACGCGGCAATGACCTGCTCTTCACTGGCAGAAGGGGCTCCCATACGTATATTGTCCATAATACTCTGTTTGAACAGAAAAATATCCTGGAATACAAAGCTGACGCGGTGCCTCAGATCATCCTCAGACATCTCGCGAATATCTGCGCCGCCGATCGTGATGCTGCCGGAGGACACGTCCCAAAAACGGGAAATAAGATTTGCGATCGTGCTCTTGCCGCCGCCGGATGGACCGACGATTGCGGTGATCTGTCCCTGCTTTGCCGTAAAGGAAACATGTTCAATTACATTTTTGCCGGCGTCTTTGGTGTAAGAAAAGCTAACGTCACTAAAAACAATGTCATTATTGACCGGCTTTTTAGGATGGGCGGATTTCGACATTTTCGGAATATTCAGAATTTCATCCATCCGCGCCACATTCCCGTTGATCTGCATAAACGACTCAGAGATATACATAATTTTATTTAATATGCCGGAGATTGCTGGGACAAAAAGCAGATAGAAGATAAAAGTCATAGCGAATCCGGAGAAATCTTCTGTCCTAGAGCCGATGAAAATCCCCACAGGAACAAGGAGCAGATAAACATGATTGATGATCGTAGTAAATGCCGGCATACAATTTTGCCAACCCAGGGAGAATTTCAGAACCCATTCCGTATAACCTGAAATAGCTTCCTTCAGCTTTTGAAAAGAAGAAGCGGTTTGATTAAACGCTTTCACAACGGACATTCCGCGGACGTACTCGACAGAGGCATTATTCATCTCTTCCAAAGCTTTTTGATATTTACCCATATTCTCTTTCATTTCACTGCTTCCAAAACCGATAAATTCAGCGGCAAATGCAAGAATGATGCCGATGAGGGAGGCGAGACCGAACCGCCAGTCAACGGTCAGCAAAATGATGGTCATGACGATGGGGGCCGTCACCGAGGCGACAAAATCGGGAAATTGATGTGCGATAAACCCTTCTACACTCTCGATGTTTTCATCCATAATCTTGCGCAGACGTCCGCTGCCAATGGTTAAATGGTAGCCTAAGGGAATCTTGGTGATATGGTCGGCAAAAAGGACCTTTAATTCGTACAGTGTCCCAAAAGCAGCTATGTGAGAACAGAAAATAGCTAGAAAATATAGCAGGATATTTGCCGTAATTCCTGCTAAGGCCAGCCATCCATAATTCATGACCGCCCCCATATCCAGTTGGTCAAGATGGGGGAAAACATCCATGACGGAACAGATCATAAAATAGATCGCTATGTATGGGGTGAACAGGCGATGGCGGCTAAGGATGAAAGAAACGCACTGAAAAAACACAAGGCCCTTTCTGTCAGAAGCCAATTCCATGCACCGTGCCAAGCCCGTCTTTGGTTTTGCTTGCTTTGACTTTACATTTGACATAGCATGAGTCCTCCTTAAAAAATAAATAGAGGGGTTAGCGCTTGCTAATCCCACCGTTATTCTATCAACTTTTGAGGGTCTCTGCTACTCCACACCTCCTTTGCAGGGGTGAAAATAGCCCGTTCTTACTATCTATTTTTATCGCGCCGCAGACGGGTTTTAGATTTGGCTATTTGATTTCGTTGTGTCGGCTTTTGTATGCTGCTGCTGTTCTAACAGGTGTTTGATGTAATCGCTTCCTTCTTGGTATTTTTCGTTTTCCAGGAGATAGGAGATGGCCATGAAGTGGTTGGCGATATCGTGATTCCATTTGCGCAGACTGCGGTATTCCTTCTCCAATTCCCCGGAATAGAAAAGCTGCTTCTCGATGAGTTCTTGCTGATTTTTCCCGTTGGTTGCGCAGGATTTCCTGGGCTTGCAGTCTGCGGATGCCAATGAGGGCGCAGAGGACAGCAGCTAAAAGAGCAGAAAGACAGGATAGGTGTGGAGAGATTGAGATAAAGGGGAACCTGCTGGACGGTGAGAAGCACGAGGGGGAAGTCCAAGCAAGGCCAGCGTGCCGGTCTGGGCGGCGAAAAACCACTTTTTCAGCGGTGTGATGGGAAAATTTTACCAGAAGGGTCCCCATGGCGATAATCAGGAGGGCGGTGGGCAGTACGGCCTGGGGGACATTGTCAAGGGGAGCCAGTTGGTGCGCGTTGAATCCTTCCGCAGATAGGAAAAAGACACTGGTTATGGGATAGCAGATGCTCTCGTTAATCAGCATCAGAAGATAGGAGATGACGTAGCAGGAGAGGCGCTGTCTCCAGGGATTGCAAAACAGGACCATGGGGAGCGCTGTGATAAGCCCAATCGTGTAGCGCAGATAATGGTAGTCAATGAGACAGAGGATAAACATAGGAGACAGAAGCAGGAGGCAGAGGCTTCTGGCAGACGAAGCTTTTCCTTTGGGGGTTAGGAGGCTGCAGTAGATGTAGGAGACGCTGAATATGTAAAACAGAGAGGTTAAGGATTGACTGAATGTAAAGATGTCCATGTTTTTCTCCTTCCGTTAAGAGTATCGCAGTGAGACGGTGGACTCAAAGGTCTCACCGTGATCGTTCCATTCGCAGAAACCGTCGTGGGCTTTGACAGTCTCTTCAATGATGGACAGCCCAAAGCCGTGGGCGAGATGATTTTTCTTTGAAGTATTTTTGGAAAAGATCTCGCCGGGGGATTTGGAGTTCACCATTTGGATGACGATGAAATCCCCTTTCACTCTTGTGGTTAACCGGAGGAAGGAACCGGAGGTTTTTTGCCGTAAGCAGGCTTCCGTTCCATTGTCCAGAAGATTAAAGAGGATACAGCTGAGGGCGGAAATATTCGGGATTTTGGCGGGTAGGGTGATCTGATAGTCCACCTGGATGCCCTGCTCTGCCGCAATTACTTTCTTACTGTCAAGGATTGCGTCGATGAGGCTGTCAGAACAGCAGGGGCGGAAACGGATTTGCTGAAAGTTCTCAGCCAGCTTTTGATAACAGCCAAGGGCTTCGCTGAAGCTTCCGTCCTCCAGGCGGGCGTTCAGCTCAGACAGGTCAGCCATGATTTTCTGCTGGAAGGCCTGGGTGTCTGACTTTCTCTTCTCCATGGCCAGACTCTGCCTTTGCTGAAGAAGCTTTTGGTGTTCCAGAACCTGAATTTCCGCTTCCTGCTTTGCGTCCTGGAAGATATCTTTTTACCAGGAAAAAGGAACATAGAGATTGCTGGAATGAGGACGCCGCAGTATAAAAAATTGGATGTGGACGGCGTAAGAAAAGCGATTCCGGCTGATACCGCAGAAACCAAAGTTACCCATAAAACTGCCGAGCTGATATGCAAAAATCAGGAGCAGAAAGATAATTTTTTGTGTTTCATAGTTTTTACCTCAGTGATTCAGTGATGCCAGGATTGTGGGAGTGCGCAGCACGGAACAATCCGTAGGCATCATAGTTGGGGGCTTTTGCCCCCAACACCATTCAGTGTGTGTCTGGCAAAAGCCTTTTTGAAGGGTTCGTAGTGGACACGGCCCATGGGAATGATATGTCCATCCAGTAATGTAACGCTTTCCCGGGAAAAGGTGCTCACTGCGTTTAAATTTACCAGAAAGCTTCTGTGGCACAGAAGAAAATCTGGCGGGAGACGTTCCAACAGGGACTGGAATTTTTCAGAAGTTACATAGGGTTCCTCCAGTGCCCGGGTGTGGATGTAGGTAGTCCTAAGAACGCGCTCCATGTATAAGATGTCATTTTGGAGAATTCGGATTTGGCGCTTTTTCTGCTTAAAATACAGGTACTGCTGCCGGGTCTTCCGGATATTTTTCACGGCTGCCAAGAGTGCCTTTGGGAGATAAAGCTCTAATTGATCTTTACTGATAAAGTATACGTGCTGAGTCTCGTACACCGACGAGACGTATTCCAGATACTGGCTGATAAAAATAATCTGGGTATCCGGCGACAGCCGGTTGATGTCCTGGGTCAATGCAATACCGTTTTCACTGCCGTCCTCCAGCTGAATGTCCATGAGGACGATGTCAAATTGTTGGGCTTTCAGCTCCTGGGAATTCTGGAATTCCTGGCTGGATGAAAAAGTGTCGATGGTGCAGCTGCGTTCCAGAAGAGAGAGCGTGGTATTTTTCAAGAGCTGAGAGTGGATGGGATTGTCCTCGCAGATGGCTATTTTTAGCATGAATGTGTTCCTCCGGTGTCCGTTTTCATATGAAAATCGCTGTTTTCCAGCAAACTTTGAATATAGGCGTCGCCTTCCTGGTATTTCTCATTTTTCCAGCAAATAGGAGAGAGCCATAAGATGGTTGGAGATGTCGTGGTTCCATCTGCGCAGTCTTTGATATTCCGCTTCCAGTTCCTGGGAGTACAGAAGCTGTTTTTCCAGGAGAAGGCGTTGGCTCTCTTTCTGCTGCCGAGACCGTTCCTGACGCTGCTATTTTGAAAGCCTCTGTGCAGGATGAAATAGCAAAGGGAACAAAAAGGCCAGCAGGAAGATCAGAGACGGCCAGATGGACACCAGAGTGTGCAGGACCGTACACAGGATTACCGGGAACCCGATCAGAGCTATGGTGCCTGCACTCAAAAAGGCGAAAAGACTTTTCAGGAAGGAAGCGGCTAGGAGTGCCATCACAGTGTCGGAGAGGATGGTACAAAAGGCGGCCAGCAAAGCTTGTCCTCCTTCTACCTGCTGCGGAGTGATGACGTTTCCCGTCTGAATCGAGGCTATGACGCAGGCGATGAAAAAGCCGAACAGCTCCCCAAAGAGCAAAATTAAGTAGACGACTATGTAGCAGGTGAGCCGCCTTTTTATGGAATCTTGGTAAAAGAAAAACAGAGGCAGCGCGATGAACAGCCAATGCACATAAACTACCAGATGATAGTTGAGGATGCTTACGAGAAGGTCCGGTGTCATCACCAGGAAGGAAAATAAAAAGACATGCTGAAGGTTTTCCCTGGGAGTCAATAGACGTTTATATATGTAGCAGATGATTAAAAGGTAAAACAGCATTATGAAGGAATGACTGAATACTGTGAGGTCCATAAAAATCCCCTTTCCACAAAAAATAGTGATGGTTGTGTGCATGACTGAATAGTTAAAGCTTGTCAGGATATCTCTTACTGCTGCACGGATTCGAAGGATGCAGATAGCCGCAGGGCGACGACAGACTCAAAGGTGTCCCCGTGATCGGTCCATTCACAGAAGCCGTCATTTTTTTCAGCGATTTCTTCTATGATGGCCAGCCCGTAGCCGTGGGAGGCAGAGTCCTTTTTTTGGGTCTCCCGGGAAAAGGTCTCATGGGGAGATTTGGAATTGCACATCCGTATCATCAGAAATCCCCCGCTCACCTTTGTCTCCATGCGCAGGAAGGAACGAGGCTGATTTCGCCGCAGACAGGCTTCCGTTCCGTTATCCAGGAGGTTGAAGAAAACGCTGCTCAGTGCGGCCGGGAAAAACTCGGCCTTTTGGGGCAGAAGAATCTGATAGTCCACAGAGATGCCATGGGCGGCAGCCGCTTGCTTTTTACTGTCCAAAATCGCGCTGATGAGACTGTCAGAGCAGCAGGGCCGAAAGCGTATCTTCTGAAAATTCTTTGACAGATCTTTGCAGCCATGGACAGCCTGTTCGTAGTCTTTTTCTCTCAGGCAGGACTGAACCTGTCTTAACTGGGAGGCAATCTGCGTCTGAAAGTCCAGAGTCTCTTTTTGACGCTGCAAAAGCGCCTGGGACTGTCTTTGGCGAAGGAACTGCTGTCGTTCCAGAATGGTCAGCTCGGCCTCCAGCTTTGTTGTCTGGTGAATTTCCTTTACCAGGGGAAAGTAGGTAAAGACCACGACAGTGACGGCGATAAAGATCAGCAGATGGAGAGCACCTCCGTATGAATCTTCTGGAAAATGAAAATGTATATATAATTGGATTAGAATTGCCGTCTGGTATAAAAAGAAACAGACGTAAAAACGTAAGTTTTTTTCTCTTCATTGTACAAAAACTCGTTAATAGCAAATGTTAACGGTATAATTAATTGAGTTATTAATAGGAATATTTCATAATTTTACTATAGCAAATTCAGTGGAAGATCACAAGCAGCAGGCTTGTCGTTTATTACAAAAATCTGGCAGTTGGTGCAGAGTGATTGAAGCGGACTGTGAGCTTCGGTAAAATTATTGCTAAAATGTAGGAGTTTTTGGGGGAGGAAATGTCAAAATTCAGTGATAAATGCAGAGAATTATTGGTTGAAAATGGAACAAACGTCTATCGACTGTCGATTTCCGCGGAGATGGAGAGGACGAAGCTTCAGCGGATGGTCACGGGAAAACGTCTTCCAAATATAGAGTTTGTGCGCCGGTTCTGCCGGGAATTGCGGATGCCGGTGCAGGAAGAGGAGCAGCTGCTGGAACTGTATAAGAGAGAAATCGTCGGGGAAGACGTCTACAGGAATCGTCAGTGTATCCGGGATTTGTTCTGCCGTCTGAGCTCTTTAGAGCAGAGTAATTACAGGGAAATCCCAGAGACTCTCGGTGGAACCTGTGTGTTTCAGGAAAATGAAACCGCGCTGGACTCTTTCTTTTCTGTCTATGTTTTGTTGGAACAATGTTTTCTCTCGAAAGAACCAGTACATATACTCACGAATTTTCCAGCTTCGGATAAGGAGTTTTTTCGGCAGCTCTCTTTGTTGCACTATAAATACAAAGGAAATAAGGTGTCGGTCAGCCATCTGATTCATTTTCAGATCAATACCATGCTTTCTTTTTTAAACCTGCAGGTGCTCCACAGCATACTGCCCTTAGCCCTGTCTAACACCCTGGACTATACTGCGTATTACTACTACAGCAAAACGAGTGAAAGCGATTTTTCACAGCTTTTATTTCCTTACTATGTGATAACGGAAAACTTTGTGCTGGAGATTTCGGGTAGACCTTAAGAACTGTATTCTGCACACAGACGGGGAGAGAATCAAAGCTTACAGGCAGGAATTCCAGAGGATTTTGAGTTTGTCAAAGCCGCGTGATTCAGTGCAGCGATACGCCTGAAAGTGCCTGGGAGCAATATAAGCAGCGTTCTCCTGAGGAGGCTCCGATGACGCAGGTCTTAGAGGCTCAGCCCTGTTACAGGGATCTCATCTCCGATGAGGAATTTCTGAAGGTGATTGAAGATAAGGCCAGCGATTTTCTGCCGATGGCAAAGGGGATGCTAAGGGACAGCAAGGCCCTCCACAGCCGTGAAGGTGAGATGTTTTTTACGGAAAGCGGCCTGGATTATTTCTGCCGCACGGGAAAGATCACCGGACAGGTGGCGACATTGCTGCCGCCCCTGCCGCTGAATCAGAGAATAGAGGCTCTGGAAAGATTTCTCCAAAGGGACTCCATTCACCGTTATTACTGCATTTCCAGTGAAAAGCTGCCGCTTCCTTTAAATCTGAATTTTGAAATTTACGGCAATAAGCAGTTCCAGCTCATACAGGTGGAGCCTTCCTTGAAAGTATCGCTGTTTACGATCACAGAGTCCAGCATCTGCGAGGCTTTTTACGATTTCGCCGGCTCCCTCAGAGAGTCTGGGCTGGTGCTGGGGAAGGAAGAGACGAATGAGCTGGTGAGGGCGAAGGTGGAGGGGATGAAAAAGGAGAATGCTGAATGAAGGCTGGATGAGATATAAAGATTTGCACAGTTGTGAGCACATATTGAAAGAAGGAAAGTAGATTTGTAAAATAATAATAGGTTGGCCTTTAAAAAAGAGTTAACGAAAATAATTTTCATTAAGAAAGAGAACGGTGTATGAATATTTATTCGCAGCAGATAGAGTCAGACGTTGATCTATTTCAAAGCTATGTTCAAAAATTGAGTGTGGATGTTCAGTCTGTTTCATCTTTATGGAAAGATTCGAAGTATTATGAGCTGGCTAATGGTATATCGGTAATTGCTTCACAGGCAAAAGATGTGATAGTGAGTGGGGACACAGTATGTGAATCTATTGATAAGTTCTTCAACATTGCTGATGAGCAATATTGATAGGGGAGGCGAAGCATTTGGATGTTATATTAGAAAGTCTGGTGACTGTTAAGACTGCACTCAGTACTTTCCGATCCGATATAGAAGGAATCAGCGAATCAGCTTCTTCATGTAGACAAAATTGTCTCCAGGAATGTAATGGATGTATAGCAAAAACAAAAATGCAAATTGAAAAATATGAAACAGAAGAAATGCATCTTACGCAAAAGATCAAAAGAAGCAGAAAAGGGAAAATTCGAGTCAGCACGATATAAAGTTCAGAAAATTGATGGAAGGATTCCGGTTCTGAACCAACAACAAAAAAGTATGAATGCGGATTTAGATCAGATGAGGGATAGTCTGTTTGACTTTCAAGAATTGTTGGCGAACACGGAAGACGGAAAAGAAAAACAGGAGATACAAAAACAAATCAATAATATTCAAAGACATCTGAACGAATTAAAAGAATCCATAAATGAGACGGAAACGGAACTCAGAGAGTGTGAAGAAGAAAGGGAAAGACTGAAAAGGAAAATTGACCAATGCTCATCGCAGAAGGATGAGTATGAAAACGAATTATCAGTGGTAAGAAACAAATTGAATAAATACCAACAAAAATTAGAAAGGCTGAATACCTATTATCATAAAGTTGAATCTGATCTTGAATCATATGTTAGTTCCGTTCGAAAGTTTGAAAGTGGTTCCATAGAATCAACAGAAGATAAGTGTAAGATTATTGATACATGTATCAGCCTTGTGGAAGAAATAGAATCTTCATTGTGAGAACATGTGTGTTCTTTTGCAAAGTTAAATGATAGGGAAGGAGAATAATTATGGCTGGAAGCATTTCAGTACAACGCGGAGGACTTCAATCGGGTATCCAAGTCTGTAAAACCTGTATTCATGAACTCCAATCTACAGCACAGTCTCTTCGCCAAAGTTATCAAAATGCCGGACAAGGGTGGAAAGATGAGAACTACGCAAAATTGGGAGGGATTGTAGAAGATTGTATAGCAGCATTAAAACAACCTATTCCGGACATTGAAACGTCTATGAGTACGCTGGAAGCTATGTTAGCTATCTTGACGGAAGCCGAAAGTGTATTTTAACAGGGGGAGTGAAGTAGTATGGCAATAAAAGGTGATGCGCAAACCGTTCGTGAAATGAAAAAAGATATTTCGGAAACTATTAAGGACCTTGAACAAATGAGCGAAGGTATTCGAAGCGGCATGCAGGCTACTGCAAACTGGGATGATGATAAAGCAGCAGAGTTTAATTTGGCTATGAGCAAAGTTGCCAGGATGATTGAATCACCAGTTGATTCACTTAAAGCGGCACTTCCTAAATTGGAACGTTTAGCTCAGCTGATGGATGCATATACATCAAAAAGATTTTCTTAAAGGGAGAAATTTATGTATTGTGTATTTTGTGGAAAAAAGATTGATGACGACAGTAAGTTCTGTCCTTTTTGCGGTTTGCGGGTAGCAAGAAATAATTTAAATAATGGTGAAAGTAATGGTTCAGTGTCAAATGCACAAAAAGAAGAAAGCCTAACACCATTCCACGCAGATGTAAATAGTGGTGGAGATGTTGGAAATAGAAATTCGGATATTCCGATATTTGATGTTCCTCAAAATGATACTCCGACATTTAATGCTCCTCAAAATGATACTCCGGTATTTAATACCTCGGAAAATGATATTCCAGTTTTTTCAGTACCATCTTTTGATGGACCTGCCTGTCACTATCATATGGATGAACCGGCGGTAGGCCGTTGTGCAAGGTGTGGGAAGTCTTTGTGTCAGGATTGCTGTGATTCTTATGGTGTTGTGGCAGGAGAATATGCAGGAAAGAATCTTTGTTATGATTGTACACAGGAGTTGATTACAGATAATATTAATCAGCTAAACACGAATCTAAAAAAAATCAAAAGTCAATTTACTCTACAGCTAATAGGTATGGCAATAGGATTTGTTATGGGTCTTGGTGGTGGTTTGGTTGGTGCCCTTATATTCGCATGTATAGGCGGTGTGTTTTTGAGAGCAGCAAAAGCTTTTGGATCTCTTGCATGGGAGTGCATCAAAATTGCATTACAAGGCCGGTTTGGCATATTAACTATATTTTCTATAACTTTTCATATTCTTGCAATTTCTTTTAAATGTGTGGGAATTACTGTGATTCAAACGATTCAATACGTAAATTATATTAAGAAAACATCTGGTTTCATAGAAAGCGACACCAAAGCTCTTGAACAAATTAAAGAATATATGCAATATACTTTGGTACGGCAGCAAAACCGAGGTGTCAATCTTGAAGATCTTATGAAAGAAGGCAGTCAGCTTTATAATAACTCCTTTGCTCAAATGGTACGGGAGCAGGGGGGAAGAAAAGGCAGAAGCTTATATGAGCCAGTGTGTGACGAGAATCGCTGAAAATGGGGAGATTATACGTGATTTCCCAAACGCAGCATAAAATAGCAGATACATAATTACAATTTTTAAAGGTTAAGGAGGTCTATGATGGATAACAATAATCAGGATGTGGTAGCAGCTCGCCGTCGTGCTTTGGCAGAAGCCCTTCATCAGGGGGAACCGGTAGTGGTATCCCCATCGGGAGAAGTGGTGAAAAAAGAAGATGCCCAGGATCAGGGAATGTCTAATATTCAAGTACCTGATGGAAAACTTGCGTAAAAGGGGGGAGGATATTTTTGGCATATTATTGGTATCAAAATGACCCGGAATTGTATAAAGCTGAAGTGATGGCAATGCGTCAATATTTTCCGGCTTTTCAGATAAATCAATTACAGGATGGATCTGGAAGACTTTATTGGCGGGGGAAAGTACAGCCGTCAGGTGAAGGAGGAATGGTCTGGGACTTAATGTTAATTTATAAGAATAATCACCCTCATGCAGGTCAGTCAGAATATGGCGGTTCTGTACAGATACTGCCAGTTCAGCCCAGATTAAAGACAGTAGCTGAAAAAATGTGGCCACTTATAATGGACACATATGGCACACCTGAGAATGCGTATAAGCATGGGTTCGGATTAGGCTTACCTCATATTTACCGTGATAACTTTGGACGAAATGAAGAATATTTTATCTGTTCGGCTGATCCAAAGTATTTTAAAACGGATCAAGACAGGTCTACATCTGCCGCATCTGCGGAAGGGCAGCGAGAGAGCCAACGGCTATCTCCCCCTGATGTGCCGTCTTACGGTGGACGGCGAAATCAAGCAGTTCAGTTGTAAACTGGACGTACCTCCGAAACTTTGGGACGTGAAAACGGCACGT
>ENA-OQCB01000924-OQCB01000924.1-human-gut-metagenome-genome-assembly--contig:-NODE-924-length-12486-cov-2.918035_pt1 | contig 12486 bp, 10 predicted proteins | sample MGYA00242493_ERZ504568 | MGnify/ENA primary metagenome ERZ504568 (study PRJEB26092, sample SAMD00036229) | human gut metagenome | host: Homo sapiens | study: EMG produced TPA metagenomics assembly of...
CCCGACATGTTCGAGTTCTCCGATCGAATGGCATGAGCGGCTGATTGTGCCTGTAAAACCGTCCGGTATCTGGTTGTTGCGTCTGTTCAGGTGTACTCCGCCCAGGCCATATTCTACTGCCAGTCCGAAACAGTCATGAAGTACGATTTTCGGATAGTAAATAGCCGGAATCCGATCCAGCAACTTGCGCAATTCATTTGCTTCGCTATCCGGTTTACGCAGATGAAGACGTTGCATTCCTTCATCAAACAGATGCGAAAGGACGGTATCTTCTCCTTGAAAAAAATCGGGGAGAAGTAATGACGATCAGCTTTTTCATACTTCTATTTTATGAGGGGAACCGGATCAAAGAAATGATCGAGAGGTCCGTGTCCATGTCCTGTCTTTACATCGGCCCCGGCACGAAGGGCTGCCGTTATGTAATCTTTTGCCGCACGTACGGCATCCGGCAGTTCTTTTCCTAAAGCCATATAGGCGGCGATGGCAGACGAGAGCGTGCAACCTGTGCCATGTGTATTTTGAGTCTGGATGGTCGGTACAGCCAGTCGGAGAGGAGCTTCATCGTGTGTGAACAGGATATCAGCCATTTCTTTACCTTCCAAGTGGCCGCCTTTCATCAATACGGACCGGCATCCCAAAGCCAACAGCTTTTGTGCGGCCATTTCCATTTCTTCCTCGTTGCGTATCGGCATACCGGAAAGAAAAGCGGCTTCGTCAATATTCGGGGTAATCAGTGTGACGCGGTGAAAAAGTTCTTTCACAATGACTTCGATGGTTTCATCTTCTATCAGCTTGCTGCCACTTGTCGAGATCATAACCGGATCGAGAATGATTTTCGACGGACAGAAACGGTCGATCGAGCAGGCTACGATCCGGGCTGCCTCCCGGTTATGCAGCATCCCGATCTTGACGGCATCGACTGTCAAGTCCTCGAATACGGCATGAATTTGTGCCTTCGACGATCTCCGGATGAAATAGCTTGTATTCCTCTTACTCCCTGTGTGTTCTGGGCCGTGATCGATGTAATGGCTGAGGCCCCGAAGACTCCTAAGGCCGAAAATGTTTTTCAGATCCGCTTGTATTCCGGCACCACCACCACTGTCTGAACCGGCAATAGTCAATGCCACTGGATAGCGAAACGTCGTGTTTATTTTCATTTTTACATACAAAAGGAGGGAAAAAGCCTTGTCTGTTCTTTCCTACGGCGGCATTACCCGCATCAGGTTCATGAGGGTATGATCTCAGCCCGTTAACAGTATGGCACCCCTTTCAGGAGACAAAGGTAGGAAGATTTTTTGTAATTGGAATATAATGTGCGTGTTTTGGAACACTCTATAAAAAGAATCTGTTATACTTTTGCAGCGTTTTATTTAGGGATAAAGTAAAAATAAAAGGATAAGAAGTTGTGATGGGGAAGAAGATTGTTTTTTTGCTGGCATCCTTGTTTACGGTATGGATAGCAAACGGACAGAATACGATTATAAAGGGAATAGTAACCGATTCGATTACAGGGGAGGGGCTGCCCTACGTTTCCCTTATATTTAAAGGGACGACAATAGGTACAGCGACTGACGGGGATGGAAACTTTTCATTTTCCGCATCGACCGGTGTCAAGAATCTGGAAGTGTCTTATTTAGGATATGATACGAAAGAAGTGAAGGTCATTCCGGGTAAAACGAATAATCTGAAAATAAAATTGGCTCCGAACGGGATCACGTTGAATGAAGTCGTCGTAAAGCCCAAGAAGGAGAAATATAGTAAGAAAGAGAACCCGGCCGTTAAGTTCGTGAAGCAGGTCATTGCCTCGCGTGAAAGCAATGATCCGCGTAACCACGATTATTTCCAATACGATCAATATGAGAAGATGGTCTTTGCGATGAATGATTATCATCCCAAACCTAAAAAGAACGGAAAGCCGGGCAAATTCGATTTCTTGATCGATTTTGTCGATACGCTTGATGTTGGTACGACTATTCTTCCGGTGTCGGAAAAGGAGAAGGTGGAATCTGTCTATTACCGTAAAGATCCGAAGTCGGAGAAGCGTCTTGTGAAAGGGAACAAATCATCCGGTGTAGATGAGATATTCTCGCGCGATGGTATCCAGCAGTTTTTGAATGAGGTTTTCCGGGAAGTCGATATCTTCAAGAATGACATTCCTTTGTTTTTACAGCGGTTTGTCAGTCCGCTGTCTACTATCGGACCGAATTATTACAAATATTACTTGCTCGATACGTTGAATGTGAACGGACAGAAATGTGTTGATCTGGGGTTTGTCCCTTTCAATTCGGAAACATTCGGTTTCACCGGCCATCTGTTTGTTACACTCGATTCTACATTCTTTGTACAGAAGGCTATCCTGAATGTCCCTAAAGACATCAACCTGAACTTTGTTTCCGGAATGACGATCGAACAGACTTTCGGAACGTACCGCCGACACGGTACCCTGGATCATTACGAAGGACGACATCAATGTTAATTTTAAATTGAGTGAGAAATCGAAAGGTATGTATGCACGGCGATTGAATATCTACAGCAACCATTCTTTTGATGAACCTGATGCCGAACGGGCGCTTGTGTTTAAGGAGAGCGCACCCGTCATCACGTTAAAGGATGCCTATCAGCAGTCGGAGGATTTCTGGACAAGTAACCGACCGGAAGAGGCGATAAAGAAGAATCCGAATTCGGTCGAAAAGCTGATGGCTAAATTCCGTTCTGTTCCGCTCTTTTATATAACGGAGAAAGTCGTATCGGTTCTTGTATCCGGTTATATCCCGACTAATAAGGACCCGCTGAAAAGCAAGTTTGAATTCGGGCCCATGAATACGGCTATCAGCGGTAATGCGATCGAAGGAGCCCGTTTCCGTGTGGGGGGGAACAACAACGACGGCATTTAGCAAAAATTTGTTTTTTTGACGGATATATGGCGTATGGGACAAAGATGAAAAACTGAAATATGATGCTCTTGTCGAGTATTCGTTCAATGATCGTAAAGAATACCGTAAGGAGTTCCCGCTGAACTCGATCCGCCTGGAATATATGTACGATATCAACCAGTTAGGTCAGCAATATATGTACGCCAGCAAGGATAATATGTTCTTGGCCTGGAAACGTCAGAAAGATACGCGGGCCACTTATCTGCGGCAAGCCGAACTGACCTACTACCATGAACATTATAATGGTCTGGCCTATGGGGCTGTCGTCCGTAACCGTCGCGAATATGCAACTGAATATGCTGTGTTTGACCGGATCGGGCCGGATGGAACCATTAGCCCGGTTAAAAGCTATGATATGACAGAGTTGGAGTTGAAGTTCCGTTATGCTAAAGATGAAAAGTTCTACCAGACACGTAACCTTCGCTATCCGATTACTTTCGATGCGCTGATCTTCAACTTCAGTCATGTGATGGCAAAGAAAGATTTGTTGGGTTCGTCTTATGATTATCACCGTACGGATATTGGTATTCAGAAGCGTTTTTGGTTCTCGGCTTTCGGTTATATCGATCTTATCACGAAAGCGGGAAAAGTATGGAACAAGGTGCCATATCCTTTGTTGATCCTTCCGAATGCAAACCTTTCGTACACGATCCAGCCGGAATCTTATACGAATATGAACGCGATGGAGTTCATCAGTGACGAATATGCCTCCTGGGATTTGACATATTATATGAACGGAAACTTGTTGAATCGTCTGCCGCTTGTCAAGAAGTTGAAATGGAGGGAAGTCTTTTGTTTTCGTGGCTTATGGGGACATCTGACCGATAAGAACAATCCGATGAATGGGGGAGACGGCTTGTATCTTTTCCCTGACGGTTCGTACACATTGGGCAAAGCTCCTTATATGGAAGCCAGTGTCGGCATTGAAAACATCTTTAAGTTCCTTCGTCTTGATTACGTTTGGCGTTTGAACTATCGCGATCATCCGGGTATCCAGACGAAAGGTGTTCGGTTTATGATGCGAATGTCATTCTGATATCACTATTTTTTGAGGGTGTGTCAAATATCGGTATTCTGCGTCATCCGCGTCCGGTAATATCAATTTGACCCACCCTTAAATTATGTTTATTAGTAAGGTAGCTTATCTTCCTTCTTAAAAAGCCTCTGTCATATTCATATAGACCTGCATGCCCGGCTGTCCGGGTTCTTTCCCTATATCCAGTCTGAAGTTCTTTCCCGGCTGCATCTGAAAGCGGAGGCCGGCTCCGAAATTAAGTTTCCATTTATTCCAGTCAAAAGGAGTTTCCCCGATCGTTCCGGTCCCGACCCATGCTACAAAACCACATTTTGCCCAAAAGTTCCCGCTTTTGTATTTGGCCGGGGAGCCGAACATATGACGGTACTCAACGATTCCGTACGCCATCGACTTGTCCCGGTACTTGCCCATATAATAACCACGAAGGTCGAAGGGAGAACCGAAAGTCGGAAGTTCCGTCAAAAGGAACATCCCCCTAAACCAATCTGGCTTTTGGCAATCCAGGCAAGTGTACTACGCGGACGGAATATGTTTTTAAACTGTCGGTATTCAAGCTCGATAATCTCATAATTATAAGCTCCTCCTAAATATTTACCGAATAGTTTGAAATTGGCTCCTAACAACATACCACGCGTAGGTGTCGCCACATCATCACGAGTGTCATATTGGATAAGTCCACCTATGCCGACATTGAAGTATTTTCTTTTGAATTGTTGAAAATAGGGGTCTTTTTCCATTACCGGATTAACATCCGAAACCTTTGTGTAGTTCAGGTCAAACAGGCCGCCTAAATAGAAATGCGGACGGACTTCCCATACGAATCGAGGATACAATTGAAAATAGCTTCGATGAAACCGAGTGGTGGAATCTCCCCTCTCGATCGTCTCCGCCTTTTCAAACTTCGCTTCGCAATAGTGCGAAGGCTCGTTCCGATAACCATAATTCATATAGATACGGAAACGGTTCTCATTGAAGAAAAATGTTCCAGCACCCGCTACGACAATGGTTCCGTTTATAGACAGGTTCAAACCGGCAGGAAGGAAGGAGCGTTGGGAAATCGTGTCCTGCTTATTCATCCGGAAGCTGGCAAGGACAGCACCACCCACACCGAACGAAGCTTCCGGCGTATAGGAAGGCCCCCCTAATACGGACCACCATACATTTTTGTGGGCCCGGATGGAATCTTTACGCAATTGACGGTAGTAGCGTTTCAACTGCTTTTCGTTCAATTTCACTCCGTCTACGATGACAGTTTCCTTTCGGGACACGGTATCTGAAGGAGTCATTATTTCTTCAGAGGAGAGCGCAACGATATCGCGTTGCTCCTGCGCCTTTGCCGGCAAAGAAATCGTAAGCAAAGAGGCTCCCGCAAATACAATAATATATTTAAGCATTGACTAATCCTATTAATGAGGACAAATGTATAAAAAAAATCGGATTTATTTCAGAGGGGCAAGCGGAACCAAAAAGTCGCCCCTTCACCTTGTTGGGAATCTACACCGATTGTTCCTCCGAATTTGTCGACAATCATGGCACATATAGGTAGTCCAAGTCCTGTCCCTTGCGCGAAAGTGTTCAATTTGACGAAGCGGTCAAATATCTGCTCTTTCTTGTCTGACGGAATTCCGATTCCTGTATCTCTTACAAAAAAGTAGATGTCTTTTCAGATTTTTATAACCGAAAGTAATACTGCCTTGTTCGGTAAATTTCATGGCGTTGGTCATGAAATTGATCATGATTTGCATGATACGGTTACTATCCGTATTGATGATACATTCAGATTGTCTTTGCACGAATTCGATTTTAACAGAATCTGGTCTTGTGTTTTTCATTTTCATTTGCTGACAAAGATCTTCCATCAACTGATTGATATCCGTGTCGGAATAGGTGAAGTCGAGGGTCCCGGATTCTATTTTGGCCATATCGATAATATCGTTTATCAGTTGCAGCAACAGTTCGTTGTTAGAAGTGATGATATGGACAAATTCCTTTTTCTCCTCCGGATCGTTTGCTTCGACTAATAGGTTAGAAAAGCCTATGATGGCATTCAAAGGTGTGCGGATTTCATGGCTCATGTTTGCCAGAAAGGCTGATTTCAAACGGTTGGCTTCATCAGCTTTCTTCACTTCGTATTGTAGACGCTCGATACGTTTTTTATCTGATATATCTTCGATCTTCATCAGACCGCCTTGTATTTCTCCAGTATTTGTATAAACCGGAATGGCGCTGATTTCGATGACAGTGTCTTTTTCGATCAGCTCATGGCGTACCGGCTTCCCTCTTTCTATCGCTTCACTTAAAGCACATTGCGAACAAGGTGCTCCACGGCCCATCACTGTTTGATAACAAACTTTTCCGGCACTATAATGCCTTCCTTTGGCGATCTCATGCAAGTTGGCTGTCGACTCCCATTGGACGACATAGTTTTTATCGACGAAAACAAGTCCGAAATTGATGCTGTTCAATACCAGGTTTTGGTTTTTGATTGCATTTTCCAGTTCCTCTTTAGCCTGGATCAGTTTTTTCTCATACTCTTTTATCTGTGTGATATCCCAGCGAACAACCAAGAGCCAGTGATTGTTTCCTAGTGTTATGACAGACTTGTTTACGATCGTATTGTGTATTGTCCCGTCAGGCGTAACATAATCGTCCTCCGCTTGGTATTCAACTTTATTTTTTACCAGTTGCTCATCTATTTGGCGATATTTCCGACCTCGTTCTTTACCGTATATTTCAAAATCGGAGTGTCCCAGAATTTCTTCTCGGGTTGTCCCAGATTTCCTTTCTGCTTCTTTGTTCCAAAGTTTATATCTGAAATCGTCATTGATGTCCTTGACGAATACGGGGAAGGGGAGGTTATCCAATATATTCAGACAAAATTGCTGAGAGTCTATGATTTTAGCTTCCCTGGGCTTTATATGAGGTTTGCTTTCTGTTACTTCTGACCAAAAGTATAGAGAATGATACAAATTATCGTTTCTATGATTAGCATTAGTTCCATAAGCTAACGTTATACTTTTTACCCTGATTACACTAAATAGCTGATTATTATTATCTATCGCAAAGGTTGTATTTAAAATTCAATTCCTATATGCGTGTCACTAATAAAAATAGAACATCAAAAAAAGGAATTTTCTTTGATAAATGATATTTTACTACTATTTTTACGAAAGATACAAATAGACGTTTATATGTAGTTAATCTGCCGCTAAATGATGGCACAGTATTATATTGTGAAACAAAAATGCACGAGATCTGTACGAAAAAAACGATTGATTTTGTAAACAGACCATGTGTATTTATTGTTGTTAATTCAGAGACATTATATTAATAACAGAACCTGGCAACCTTAAAAAGTCCTGACTGGCAGGCACACGAAGATGAAGATTCAGTTTGAAATTAAGGAAAAATTGCCTGAGATTATTGCAGAAATAATGCATTCAGACAAATGGCAAACAAAAATCCTTGAAAAGATGCATGGACTGGAGCGGGTAACGATCAAGGACCCGAACTACGAGTCAGAAAGCCTGTATTGAAATCTGGCAACATGAAATCCACATCCGGACAGCATGGTCCAATTACACCTATCGTATTTTTACGCGCGGAAATGCCGTCTGGTGTGAATACATCGGAGCCTATCGCGGTTTACTCGAACAGAAACTTTTGCCATCCCTCACTCCTAAATGAATATTTTGGATTCGGAAGTCGTGGAAAGTTCATTAACCGGGAATAAGAGGCAGACCTTGCGTACTTATAGTTCAGAAAATTTGAAATTGAAGAACTTCCGTCGTGATAACTTCAAAGAAGAATATAATGTCACATCTCCGCAGGATCATCCGACAGTTGTATATGACGAATATATAAAGGAAGGGATGCCGATGCCTTCTCCCTATGGTGACGGCCAATAGAGTAAATAATAAAATAGAAAGAAGGGGCTGTGTCGAAATCTCCTTGTCCCCGCACTTGATGCGGGGCCGCAAAAGGACAGACCTTATCAATCAGATTTTTATAGGGCCGGTTTTAATGCGATCCCGCGAGGGGCGCGGGAACAGGATAGTTTCGACACACCCTCTTTTCTGTGTCATCCGATATTTGACTCGGATTTATTTTATTGTTACAGTCAACGGCTCTTTCAGATTTTGTGCGAATTTCTGTACATATTCGAACCATTTGCCGGAGTTTTCAAACCCCCATTTGCTCCAACCGGCACCACTATAATATGTATAGCTGTTACCAGGGCTATAGGTACTGTAAGCTAAAACATGGCCGTCTGCGCCGCGTTCAGCCTTTTCTTTGTCAGAGAATATGACGGCTTTAGCTTCGTTGACCTTTTCCGGGAATACGGCCGCTACATAAATTTGTCCGTTTACAGGATCGGCAGGGTCGGCATAGGCAATGTAGCCTTTTGCAGCATCGGCCTGGTAGTCTTCGCTCGGCTCATGCAAAACGATACCGGTCACAACCGGAGTCGCTTCGGTCAGGTTGTCGTAAGTGATTGTGTATTTGTTCATCTGGGAACCTGCGTCGAGAGAGATCACGCGGGTTTCGATTACATTGTCATTGCCTTTCACGGTCAGAGGATGGTAAACCAGCTTTACGGTGAAACGCAGCGGACCGTTGTCTAAAATCTGATAGTCTTTGTAGCAATACGGATAGACAATAGAGTCGTTTGCCAATAGGGCGGAAGTGCCGGCTCCTAATGTCGGGCCTACCTTATAATAATCTAATCCGTTACCATGATCGATATGATAGGAAACTGATTCGGCTAATTGCTGTGCTGCTTTTGGATCGGTCTTACGCAGTTCTGAGATCTTAGCTCTTGTTTCCGGATCCAGTTCGGTTTTGTAACGCATGTCGACGATCGGTTCGGATACACATTTTACCCAAATGTCGCAACCATAAGCTTTCTCGCCGGTAGCTTGCAGGGCCGGACCGTAGGTGCGGAAGGCGATGCGATCGTTTTCCCAGGCAACATCGTCCACACGTTCGGGATATTGTTTACCACAGGCAATTGTTTTGAAGGCTTCAGGTGTTCCCGGAGTGATCTTATAGGTCACGTTTTCGCCACCTTTGACGGAAACCGGGAAAATGATCTTGTTGTCATACGTTACCTGATAGGGAACTTGTGAGCCCGTATTGTCTGAAATGACGAATGTCTCACCCTTCAGTTTGGCAACGGCGTCAGATGTGATTTCGGTGATTTCGTTCGTGCGGTCTGTGGCAGACGGATTGCTGATGGTTATCTCGACCACTTTCTCCTGCGTGCACGCAAACGCGGAGGCCGCTAACAATAAGCTGAAAATCTTTTTCATAAATTTGTTATGTGTTTAATTTTAATGTATTCGTTAGTACCGGTTTCTTAAAATCCGGTTGTAAAAGTAAGGAATATTCATTAAGTTTTCAAAGATAACCATTTGTTTGTTGAGTTGATTTCAGAAATTATCCGCTTGAATGAAGAATTTTGTTCCGGAAGCAGGAATCTGTTCCTTATTCTTTTATCTCTTTTGTGGATAACGGACGATCTCGAAAGGTACTCGGACGGAAACGCCACGTTTCATCAGTTCCGACAGGTTCGGGTATATGCGTTTCTTGAATGATTCCCAATCGCGATGTTCCATCTGTGTCCATCCGGCTTCGGCAAGTGCCAGGCCGCGGGGGTACGTCATATAGGTGACGCGGTTGATGTCCGGCATCGCTTCTGCCCACAATGTTCCGTTGACACCTGCGATATGAGCTTGTTGGCTGGCAGGCAGACCGTAGCCCGGATCGAACTGGTAAGCGGTTTCCAGCGTAGTGACCGGCATTCCCCAGTTGTTGAACTCTGGAAAATCGTTCTTATATTGCGGATAATCGAGATACGTGTATTCTCCCGGTGCCATAATTAGCGTATTTCCGTGACGTGCAGTTAGTTCCATACATAACGGTGTCAGGCCGTAACGCCAGGTTATCAAGACTGCGTCTTTCGGATAGTCGAACAGGTATTCGTGTGCCGGCATACGGATATTGTCCAGTTCGCACCATAACATCGGTTTTTTACCATTTTTACGCACGACCGGTAGGATTTTGCCGAAGAAGTAGTTCATCAACTCGGTTGGTTTCGTATAACCCAACTGCTTCATAAGTGATTGGCAGTGTTCACATTTACCCCAATTCGTCTCGATGATCGCTTCATCTCCTCCCAAATGGATATAGGGAGCGGGGAAGATGGAGGCTACTTCTGTCAAGATATCCTTATATAAGGAATAGACTTTGTCGTTATTGGCACAAAGCATAAGATTGACGGTTTCGCCGACAATCTTGGGTATGGTGTCGGTATGGCTGCAACCTAATTCGGGATAAGCATCCAGTACGGCTACCGTATGCCCGGGAATATCCAGTTCCGGGATGATCTGAACATTCCGTTCGGCCGCATAATGTACTAAATCCTTTAATTCTTCCTGTGTATAAAATTCTCCTTTTTCGGTCAGCCGGGGATGTTTCTTTATTTCGATACGCCAGCCTTGGTCATCTGTCTGGTGTAGTTGCAATACATTATATTTATATCGTACCATCTGATCGATATAGAACTTCACATCTTCGGACGGCAGGAAATGACGTGCCGGGTCTAACATCAATGAACGGTAGCCGAAACGGGGTTGATCGTCGATTTCGACTGGCGCGATCTTTCCCGATAAAGTCCGGCATACATCTCCTAACAGGATCTGATCTAAAGTCATAAGTCCGTATAGGATGGCACCTTGTGTTTTACTATCGATTTATTTGACTTGGTTCGGCATCGGAAGTAATGCTGATAAATTGTTCTGTGCCGACAAGTACCCGGCAAACAGCAACATGCATGTGATGAGTTTGTACTTTTTCATGGATTTAATTTTGACATTCTATCTACAAAAATACATAAATAAAATATAGTGTAATCTCCTGCTTTTGTAAAAAAGTTGAATTAATTGGTTTTTTTGATATATTCTTGGTTGTCGGAGGATAATGTCTCGGAAATATTTCTATCTTAGAGGCATAATCATTAAATCGAAAGATCATGGGAGCAAAGAAAAATTTTGTGCTTGACACGAATGTCATATTGCACGATTACAAGTGTATTGAGAACTTTCAGGAGAATGATATTTATCTTCCGATCGTCGTGTTGGAAGAGTTGGATAAGTTTAAAAAGGGGAGCGACCAGATTAACTACAACGCCCGCGAGTTTGTGCGCGAGTTGGACACGTTAACCAGTAATGATCTCTTTTTAAAAGGGGCCTCGCTTGGACCGGGTAAAGGTACTTTGCACGTGGTAACCGGTGACAAATATCAGGAAAAGATTTATCAGTCGTTCCCGGAAAAGACCGCGGACCATCGTATTTTGTCCTGTACGTTGTCGGTTGCAGAGGCGGAAAAAGACCGGAAGGTGAAAACCATTCTGGTGACGAAGGATGTGAACCTGCGTATGAAAGCGCGTTCATTGGGTATCGAAGTGGAAGATTATATAACCGATAAGGTTATTAATGTGGATATTTTCGAACGTGCGCAAGATACTTATGAAAATATAGATCCGGATCTGATCGATAAGATGTATGCTTCGCCTGACGGCATCGATGCCAATCTGTTCGATATAAAGTCGAAACTGGAGCCGAACGAATGTTTTATTTTAAAGAGTGTACGTAATTCTGTCCTGGCCCGTTATAATCCGTTCACCAATAAATTCAAGAAAGTGGAAAAAGGCAGTAACTATGGTATTCAGCCCCGTAATGCGGAACAGAGTTTTGCTTTTGAAGTGCTGAATGATCCGGATGTAAAACTTATCGGGCTGACGGGAAAGGCCGGAACCGGTAAAACCTTGTTGGCTTTGGCATCTGCATTGAAACAGGCGAATGTTTATAAACAGATTCTGCTGGCACGTCCTATCGTTGCTTTAGCAAATAAGGATTTAGGATTCTTGCCTGGCGATGAGAAGCAGAAGGTGGCTCCTTATATGCAGCCCTTGTTTGATAATCTGAATGTTATTAAGGGACAGTTTGCACCCGGTGGATCAGATGCTCGTAAAATAGATGATTTGCAAAAGAACGGGCAACTTGTGATTGAAGCATTGGCTTTCATCCGCGGTCGAAGTCTTTCGGAAACGTTCTGTATTATCGATGAGGCGCAGAACCTGACTCCGCATGAGATTAAAACGATTATCACCCGTGCAGGAGAGGGAACGAAAATGGTATTTACCGGGGATATCCAGCAGATAGACTCTCCTTATCTGGATGCACAGAGTAATGGTCTCGCTTATATGGTTGATAAAATGAAAGGGCAAGAATTGTTTGCTCACATCAATCTGATCAAAGGAGAACGTAGTCAATTGTCCGAATTAGCTTCTGATTTACTCTGATAAATGATTGGCCCGTGTGTTTGGAAGAAGATCAAGTACACGGGCGTTTCTTGAACAAGTTTTTTTATTTGAAAAGGTTATGAATTTTGTCATACCTCTTTGTAGGGATGTTTAGGAATGGTTAAGGGTGAAATAAATACTATAATAGACTA
>ENA-OQCB01000925-OQCB01000925.1-human-gut-metagenome-genome-assembly--contig:-NODE-925-length-12480-cov-3.373432_pt1 | contig 12480 bp, 11 predicted proteins | sample MGYA00242493_ERZ504568 | MGnify/ENA primary metagenome ERZ504568 (study PRJEB26092, sample SAMD00036229) | human gut metagenome | host: Homo sapiens | study: EMG produced TPA metagenomics assembly of...
CAAGATGGCGGAAGCGCTGCAGACAGGAATGTTAAAACTGTTTACTGCTGTCGGAATGGTCGTCGGCTCACTGTTCATGATGTTTCGTCTTAGTATTCTGCTGACACTTATCTTCTTAGTGTTTACCTGCATCGCTTTGGCTGCCACAAAATTAGTCTCTGCAAAAACTTTAAAGTACGCAATGAAACGACAGCAATGCGTAAGCAATGTTACCACCTTAGTCGAGGAAGCATACAGCGGCCGAGTGGTCATAAAGGCGTTTAACCAGGAAGAAATCAGCTCTGAAAAAATGCATCGGGCCACGGAAGAGCTGGCAAAAGCCACAAAAGAGACAGACTTTATGATAAACGCGGTCAATCCGGCAATCCGTCTGATCAATCGCTTTGGCCAGATCTTGATTGCAATTTTAGCAGGCAGAATGCTGCTGAACGGCACGCTGACCGTCGGCATTTTTCAGGCTTTCTTCCAATATGTCAATCAGGCCTCTGAACCTTTGACAGAAGTCGCCTATATGGTCAATAGTATGCAATCCGCTCTGGCTTCTCTGGAACGTATTTATGACCTTCTGGATGAGGAAGAACTCTCGGCAGAGCCTTCTCTTCCCATCACCATAGAAAATGCAAAGGGAATGGTAGAATTTCAGAACGTCCGTTTCGGCTATACTCCGGATCATAATTTTGATGCACAGCATCAATTTTTCTGCAAAACCCGGACAAAAAATCGCATCGTCGGAAGTACAGGCGCTGGAAAAACGACGCTTGTCAACCTTCTCATGAGATTCTATGAGCGAAACGGCGGTAAGATTTTTTGGATGGAACGGATACAACCGAGATGACCCGTTCCAATTTAAGAAGTAATTTTGGAATGGTTCTCCAAGATACTTGGCTGTTCGGCGGCACGATTGCAGAAAATATTTCCTACAGTAAGCCTGGCGCCTCCCGCGCGGAAATCGTCGCAGCTGCTAAAGCAGCCAGAGCAGATTTTTTCATCCGCACCATGCCGCATGGTTATGACACGGTTCTGAGCAATGACACGGAAAACATTTCCGCTGGTCAGCGACAGCTGTTGACCATAGCCAGAGTGTTTCTTTGTAACCCTGCTGTCATTATCTTAGACGAAGCGACTTCTAGCGTCGACACCCGAACGGAAATCGAGATCTGTCAAGCTATGAAGGCTCTCATGAAAGACAGAACGAGCTTCGTAATCGCCCACAGACTGTCGACGATCAGAGACGCTGATTTGATCCTGTTCATGCAAAATGGCAATATCATAGAACAGGGCAACCACGAGACACTGCTGGCAAAAAAGGCGCTTACGCGGAGCTGTACTATAGCCAGTTTGCATAGGAGACAACCCGGTTTGAAGGCTCATCTCTCATAAGTTCCCTAGACTTTCTTTTGACGAGCCGACAAGCTCCACCCTCTGATAAGGTATCCCCAGTCTTCCCAGCAGCTTTTCTTCCCTGTCCTGGCAGGTACAGATCAAAACCTGGCGTCCGCAGTCTGCCAGCCAACGCAGACTGCTCGCCAAACGTCCATCATCATACATCGCAAAAACTTCATCCAGAATCAGCGGAAGAGGTTCCTCCGCACACAGTACCTCATTGGCAGCCATTCTCAATGAAAAATAAATCTGTTCCAGAGTTCCCCTGCTGAGCCTGTCTGCCGGCACATATCTCTCTTCTGTATGAACGCCCAGCTTCATCGTTTCATCCAGGGATACACGTCTATATTTTCCATCTGTCAGCTCGCTGAAAATCTCAGAGATTCTCTCTTGCAGTCTTCGGCTGATTTTTCCCTGCATCTGGTCTCCCAGACGAACCAACGTCTGCTCCGCCAGCTCCAAAGCATCTGCTTCCACCTGCTCAGGGGAAGCAGATGCTGCCTCTCGCCTGCTCTTCTCATACTCTGTCCGCAGATTCTCTAACAATTTTGCTCCTCCTGCACCCGCTCCCAGAGTGCCTCCGTCTTCCACTGCATTTTCTGCCGTCCAAGCTCCTGTTCCGACTGTATCCGAAGCTCAGACTCCCTTAACTGTTCTTCTCGCCTGCGCACCCAAAAGAAAACCGCCGATAATCCAGCTCCCACCGCCATCCACAAAAGCAGCCAGAAAAAAGAAAACTCCTGCCATATTCCCAGGAGAAACAACAACAACCAGACCGCCAGAGCCGCCGCCATGTTTCCGGCTTTTCTGCTTCCTGCTCTTGTCTTTTCCGGTTTACTGAGGTTCTGTGTATCAGAAAAAGCTTTTTTCTGACTCTTCCATTCCATTTCCAGCTGCTCCGTCCGAAGCTTGATGTTTCTCCTGCATTTTTTCTTCCTGCCTTTTCAGCTCCTCTTCCCTCCGCTGCCTCTCTTCTTCTATCCTGCCCAGCACTTCTTTTCTCTGTCTACGAAGCTTCTCCCTCGCTCTGTCCAAGTTCAGCCCTGCATCCTGGCCGCTCTCATATGCCTGCCATAAAATTGTGCAGCTCCTGCGCCAGACTCTGGTCTGTGATTCCTCTGAGCTGCCCCACCGACACGGTATTGTCATAGATGACCTCCGAGACACCCCCTAGAAGCACACTCAAGTCCCCATCTTCCACACACAGCAGCTCCCCGTCTGTCTCACAGACAAGCTCCGCTGCCGCCTTGTCCTTTCGAAAGTCCCTGCTTAATCGGAAAATCTTCCCTCCGCATTCTAACCACAGCCTGCCGCCGTACTGTCCAGGATTTTCCCAAGGTTCATATCTGCTGTAGGCATCATTCCTAGCTGCCCTTCCCCGCATTCTGGGCAATCCATAGAACATCCCTCTAAAAAAATGCATGAAGGGTGGATTTTCCCCCCCTTCATTTTTCTCCATAAATCACATTTGATTCCCGGTCCAAACCGAAATTCCCTCTGATTTAACTTCCCAAAATTTATCTACTTTTTGCCCTCTCAATTCTCATTCTCTCGTCTCCAACAGCGCCTGAAGTCCATAGTCCAGCGCTTTTTGCTCCGTCACACTCAGAGGACGGTCCTGAAAATGCCGAATATATTCTCCAATCAAAGTGCCTTCATAGCGTCTTCTCAGCTCCTGCAGATCATAAGCTGCATGTGTTCGGTCCCACACATCCACGACACGGCCCAGTGCATAGAGCCGTTTTTTATCTATCCTCTGACCTGGCTCCTTCTCTCCCTCCAAGGAAAGATGGTACATGTTTTCCGCCCCTGACCTTTCAATCAGCTCCTGCAATCCATTTTCAATCTCGTACTGCCCCATATTCGGCTGGATTGGAAACGTCAAGGTCTCATAAGCCCTCCTGGCTGCCGCCACCAGTTCCAGCTTCAGACTCTGGTCTTTCCACTCTCCCCAGATATAACCATGCTTTCCTTCCTCATGCTTCTCTATCGGTTCCAGACTTCCAGAGTATGCCATGGCCGTTTTCTGTGTCCTGCTAAGAAGCTGCGGCTGGTGAATATGCCCCAGAGCCACATAGGAAAAACCTGCCTGGGCCAAAGCTCCATACCGGATTGGTATATGCTGTCCGTCTCCGCCATGGGCCAGCAGAATGTGAAACCCTTCCTCCTGGCCTGGAATGACTTTCGCATACCTCTCCTCCGTGATCTGCTGGCAATCATAGCTAAATCCATAGACATACGTATGAATCCGGGAGAGCTCCACCCTCTGCATGGACCTCTCCTTCAAAAAGTGGACATTGCTGTTCCAGGCAAAATCACAGTAAACAGAATTTTTTCTCAGATAATCATGGTTTCCCGCAATCAGGACTATTTCTGTATCCTGTATCGTGGAAAACAAATAATTCACTTCCTTGAGCTCCCGCAAAAGGGGCTGTCCGTGAAACAAGTCTCCGGCAATCAGAAGAAGATCTGCCTGCCGCTTTCCTGCCTGTTCGATCACTTGGCGAAAGGTCTCCCAGATCTCCTGGTCTCTCCCTGTGCTCCAAGGATATCGCTGGTCCGGTTTTGCCCCCAGATGTACATCAGCCAGATGTATAAAGCGCATGGCAGCCCCCTTTCCTATCGCCTATCAATCCCAGTCGCCTTTATAAGTCACAGTTTTTCACAGTTCTCGGGAACGGAACCACATCACGAATGTTAGACATTCCCGTGAGATACATTACGCACCGCTCAAATCCCAACCCATAGCCTGAGTGGCGAGTGGAACCGTATTTGCGCAGGTCCATATAAAAATCATAGTCTTCCGGTTTCAGGCCCAGCTCGTCCATGCGTTTTTTCAGCTTATCGTAGTCATCCTCTCTTTGACTTCCGCCAATGATCTCTCCGATTCCCGGAACGAGACAGTCCATAGCCGCCACCGTCTTGCCATCCTCATTCAGCTTCATATAAAACGCTTTGATTTCCTTCGGATAGTCCGTCACAAACACCGGCTTTTTAAACACCTGCTCTGTCAGATATCTCTCATGCTCCGTCTGCAGATCACAGCCCCAGTAAACTTTGAAGTCAAACTTATCGTTGTTTTTCTCCAAGATCTCTACCGCCTCCGTGTAAGTCACATGGCCAAATTCAGAGTTCAGCACATGATTCAGCCGGTCAAGAAGTCCCTTATCAATGAAAGAGTTGAAGAAATTCATCTCCTCCGGAGCATTTTCCAACACGTAAGAAATCACATATTTCAGCATTGCCTCCGCAAGGTCCATGTTATCCTGCAAATCCGCGAATGCGCATTCAGGCTCAATCATCCAAAACTCTGCCGCATGGCGGGTCGTATTGGAATTTTCTGCACGGAAAGTAGGTCCAAATGTATAAATATTCCGAAAAGCCTGTGCGTAGGTCTCTCCGTTTAACTGGCCACTCACGGTCAGATTCGTCTCTTTTCCAAAGAAGTCCTGCCCATAGTCCACAGTCCCGTCTTCCTTCAGCGGAGGATTCACCGGGTCCAATGTAGTCACGCGAAACATCTCCCCTGCTCCCTCACAGTCACTTCCCGTAATCAGCGGAGTATTTACATAGACAAAACCTCTCTCCTGAAAAAAGCGGTGAATCGCATAGGCAGTCAACGATCTGACACGAAATACTGCCTGAAATGTGTTCGTCCTGGGTCTCAAATGGGTGATTGTTCTTAAGTACTCCAGACTGTGGCGCTTCTTCTGAAGCGGGTAGTCCGGAGCAGACATCCCCTCCACCTCGATCTCTGTCGCCTGAATCTCAAACGGCTGTTTCGCCTGGGGAGTAGCCACCAGTGTTCCCTTGACTACAATTGCCGCGCCCACATTCAGCTTCGAAATCTCTGCGAAATTCTCCATCTGATCGTGGTACACAACCTGCAGCGTCTCAAAAAAAGTGCCATCGTGAAGTACAATAAACCCAAAAGTCTTGGAATCTCTGACGCTTCGCACCCAGCCTCCGACTGTGACTTCCTTATCCAAAAATGTTTCCCTATTCCGATAAATCTCTTTTACGGTTGTCAATTTCATACTAACCTTCTCCTTTATCCGCAGCTTATTATAATTCATAACAAAGTGGGCAAGCCCACTTCAACTTCCCAACCCCTCAGTCTTAAGGGGCACTGTCCCACTTTGCGCGCCGCCGCAGACCGCTTTGCGGTGATATTCCTCATTGCAGCGTGCACATCTTCAGCGGAGCGTTTATGTGATAGGAAAGGGCTTTCACACATTAGGTGACAAGGGCTTTCCTATCACATAACAAAGGTGAAACTGTCACTCAAACAGTTTCACCTTTACAGTATATCCCATTTACATAATTATGACAAGATATCCTCTGTGAAATTTCATATAGTCACAACCGGCCGAAATTTTAGTCTCGCTCCCCAGTTACCTGTCTATCGTCTCAATCGCTTTGTTATAGATCTTCAGATATGTGGAATCTCCATAATGAAGACCGTCATAAGTAATGAAGCCAGTATCGATTAGGTAAGTATATGTATCGATATAAGAATAGTAATTCGAGATATTTTCCCTAAGCTTCCAGTTAAACAGCCTCACCGAATACGGAGATCTGGGTGACCAAGCCGTACCATAGTTCGGACTCGCCGCTTCTTTGTCATTGGTAGGATTGATACTCATAAAATACATATCACACCCCAGGGCTTTCAGCTCTTCGGCTACCGAACTCATAACTGCCGTATAATCTGCAAGCCGCTCTCCCACATCATCCAGACCATCAATCAGATTATTGATTCCGAGATTCCAGATCACCGCTTTTTTTCCATGCATTTCCGAAATAGTCTTATAAAAGTTTTCCCCAGACTTATAATTTTCCTCAAACCATGGAAGTCCGATTCCAGGTGCACACAAAAACGTCACATTTTCAGGAACTCCGCCGTAGGTATTCTCCAGAGCTAGCTGGGTTCCATAAGTACGGGAGTCTCCCAGAAAGATCACCTGATCGTACTTCTCGCTGACTTCCACGGACATCTTCGCATTCTCACTCTCAATCTGACTCTTCTTTTTGCAGACCGCATACAATTTCATGGAGCTCTTCAAATTCGAGTACTTCTGTCCCATATCATACTCTGGATTGCCTGTCTGATTTTTCTTCGTGGACCATCCGAGGAAAGTATAGCCTTTGGGGCTGAAAGCTGTGGGCATCACCGCGCTCTTTCCTGCATTCTCCATTCGTATGCTGGTATACTCAGAACTTCCATTATAAGTATAAAAACGCAGTGTGGAGCCAGATTTCTTATAATAACTGTAGAATTTCATACTACCGCTCACATAAATGCGCTGCTCCTCGTCTAGCACAGACCCTTTTGCGCCTTTGTATTTCGTCCACCCTACTGCACGGTATCCGACAACGGCTGGCAATTCCGGAAGCGTAATATAGGTCCCTTTTCTGACTTTCTCTGTCAGAGTTGAATACGCCTTCGTCCCTTTCGAATTATAGAACTGTATCGTACAATACGTAATCTTACGGTACACCGCGTACAGCTTCGTATCCTTAGTGACCTTCAGGCTATCCCCCGACTCATAGACCGCCTTCGTTCCCTTTTTCTTCGTAGTCCATCCAAGTCTCTCATAGCCGCTTTTGGCTGGCAGCGAAGGCAAAACAATCGTCTTTCCCTCCTGGACCTTCTTTGCCAGTTTGTTCAAACTTGAACTGGTACTGCCGTCATTATTATAAAATTTTACACTGTACGTCTTTGTCTTATGATTTACCTGGTAGAGTGTTCGATTTCCACAGACAGTATAGGTGCTCTCCTCCTTGTTCGTCACCTTCTTACTGTACTTCTTATTCGTCCATCCGTCTGAGGTGTAACCACTATACGCAGGCAGCTTCGGTAGCTTGATCTTTTCTTGCCAGACTCCCTGGATTTTCAACTTTTCCAGTCTCGACGTGGTCTTTCCCGTATTCGTCAGGAAAGTAATCGTATACAATCTCTGGTGCACTGAATAGAGTACCATATCTTCTGTGACCGTCAGTTGCGAGCCTGCCCTATACTTTGCAGATTTAGCATTCTTAGAAGAAGACCATCCCATTGCCCGCATATTACTCTTTGCGTCCGGGGTTGGCAGTGTGATCTGCGTTCCCTCCTCCACTGTGGTCTCAAATTCCGGATAAATATCTTTTCCATTCTGGTCGAAAAATTGTACGGTCACTTCTTTTGTCTCAGGCTCCTCGGGTTCTTCCGGTTCCTCCGGCTTCACTGTCGAAGACTGCTCACAGACCGCATACAAGTCCATATTCTTTGTGACTTCAATCTCCTCGCCCGCCTCATACTCGGCCTCAGTATCTCTGATATAGCTGCTCCAGCCAAGAGCGGTCTGCCCCTCTTCCACCGGCACTTCAGGCAGCTGCACTCTCTCGCCTTCTTCCGCCTCCAACTCAAGGTCTAAATATTTCTGTGAACCTTCCATGTCATAGAACGACAACGTATAGCGGACTGCCATCTCATCCTCGCCATCCGCTTCAGACTCATTGACCAGTTCATCCCCTGTCTGTATCTCAGACTCATAATTTTCCGTCTCAGAATTCAAAGTTTCATCCTTCCCTTCAAAGGATGTCGCTCCTACCGGGGTTACAGAAGTCATCAGCAAAGTCAATACTAAGAGCCAGCTGAAAACTCTACATTTCACTGTTTTCCCATTTCTCTTCGTCACCTTCATTGAATTCTCCCCATAACAATCTTTACATTTCTATTACACATTTATTTCATTATATAAAAAAATACTGGGAAGTTCAATATTCAAAATAACCAGAAAACCTATATTTTTTCAAATATTTCGCAGCAGTTCCGCTGCCTGGTTCCAAAGCTGTCTCTAATAGAACTTCCCAGCATTTCTCATTCTCTTATATTTTCCACATAACTAAAGAAGACATTTCCTTCTTTCGCAAAAAGTTCCGTACTGTCATTCATTCCATATGGCTTCGTCTCCTTCGTGACTGGGTCGTAGAGATAAGTATTGTATTGGTCGTATCCTACAATCACTGCACTGGTGTCCTCCCCAGTCTTTGCCACAATCGGCCTTTGGGCACTGACCTCGTACAGTACGCTATCCAAGCTACAGCCGGACAGGTCCATCACTTGCCCTTTCTCGCCTAGATTCTCCTGCAGTTCGTCCTGGTCCAGTATCCCTCGTTGAAAAGCATCCGGGACATCTGCGAGATTCAGCTGAATCTTTGTCTTCTTATTCCCGCGCTCCCATACGTACTGCTGTGCCCGATTCAAGACAACTCCGCTGTTCTCATCTGCGGCCTGAATCGCCCGGGCAGGCTCCAGATAACTTCCCATCAAGCTTCCCCTCGCATATACGTAGTAAACTTCGCTGCGCGGTCTCGTCGGCTCTAGATCAATCTGATTTTCTTCTCCCATTTCCATCTTGGAATAGACTACCAGAGGGTCCTTGTTATTGATCGGCTCTTCAAAAGCGAGACGAATCTGAATTCCTTGCCTGCTGCTGGTGAGAAGTTCCACTTCCACTTTCTTAGCGGACACTTTTTTATTGTTCATCACATTGTCCTTGCGGACCGGCTGGTAGCTGTTCCCGGACTTCCTTGAGATTTCCAGAGTCATCAAAGTGGGACTGATGTCTACATTCGTCAAATACTCTCCCGACTCCTGATACTCTTTTTTCACCGTGCCGTCAAATCCTTCTATGCAAATGCTATCCATGGCAAATGTCCTGTTCCCATTCTGGTCAGGATTCAGATTCTCCTCCGATGCCTGCCCATAAATCAAGTCCTCATTCATAAATCCTAGCACACGGATTCTCTGTCCTTTTCCGGCTTCAATCGTCCGTGTCTTCTGCTTATCAAAATCCATCTCGACCACAGTCTTCGAGTCATACACGCTCATCTCCTCTGTCCAGGCAGCGCAAGACCCAGTCTCAGACGCTGCAAAGCAGTCTTCTTGTATGCTCTCCTGCAGAATCTCGTAGGAACATTCTTCCAGGTCCACCTGATAAAGATTTCCACCAGACAGCATAAAGAGCTGATCGTTTTTATTCATATAACACAGTTTGTCCAATCCCTGTTCCAGAAAATCATAGGACTCTGTACTAGGAATAAACGCTTTCTCCGTCACCATGTTTTGGTCGCTGTTATAATGACACACGCTGATTCCCATACGGCCCTCATGTACTCCCCGGTTCATATAGCCATAGAGAATAAAATCCACATTTCCTGACTTGCTCACCCGCAAAATTTTAATATTGTGGTCAGAACGACTGTCACGAAAATCACTCTCCGAAATTCCTCTGCGGAAGGAAAAAATACGCTCTATTTTGTTGGACTCAATTTGATATTCCCAGAGATCACCTTGTTGTACGAACGCCACAGACTTTCCAGTCTTATCACTGACATAAGACACCTTCCGGTCCGTCACACCCAACATAAGCCCTGTGTCCGACACCTGGATATGACTCCCGCTGAATACCTGCTCCGCTGTCCTCTCAAAGTCCAGCAGACGTATTCTCTCCTCCGTATAGCGCAGGCGATAAAACTCTTTCACAAAGTAAATCTCCTGGTACCCTTGCGCATCTTTTGCACTGATGAGATACTCCATGGAAATGCTTCCTGTCGTCTCGTTAATATCCTTAATGGTGGGAATTCCTTCCTGGTAAATCTCTGGGCTTAAATCCCCCCAAGTGACAAGGTCTGAGGAAGAGTGGATATCCACCTGGTAGAAATTCTCCCCGCTAGAACTGCCGTCTGTCTCCAAATAGTTCCCTAAATCATCAGAAAACCCTTTATCCAGACATTTTTTCGCAAAACTTTCTACAAATGCCACGTATTCTTTCGTGTTCAGCCCTGATCTTTGCACAATTCTCGTGTAAAAATACACAGGCCCTTCTTCTGTCTCCAACGTAATCTGCAAAGAATATTCCTGAGTCATCCTCAAATCCTTTTCCAGCTCAATATCCGCCCACAGATAGCCTTCCTCCTGAGCAAGACTGCTCAGCTTCTTATTCTCGATCACCTTGCTGCCATCTGTCGTGCGGACTTCATAGGACAAACTCTCAACCTTTGTCTCATAAGGATTTACAACAACGGTCAGTTTCTTGGAAGTGTCCAATGGCGTGATACTATCCCGCATGAAATCTCCCTGCATTTTCTGATAATATCCGCACATCCGATTCGTCAGAACATCATCCACCGAAATCATCACTTCCGGCAAAACCGGATTGTTCATCTCTGAACGGTTGTCCGTCATTTTATTGTTCATCAGAAGCGAAGTGCCAATCACTCCCAAGATAAAAACCACCAGCAAAATACCCGCACGCTTTAAAAACCTCTTCACCGCTCATCCACCTCCTGCTCTCCTAAAAGTCTCGCAAGAGTCGGATTCAGATGAAGTTCCTCTATACACCTTCTGGTTTTTTCAAGATTTTTCTTCCTTCCGGTGTAGACTCCCCGAATCAGCAGATTTTTCGGTGTGTGTTCCATATCTACAAATTCCAAAATTTGAGTCTCATAGCCAGCACCTTCCAAGAGCTGAGCCCGCAGCCCATCGGTAATCAAAGCAGCCATCCTCTCTTTCAAAATTCCGTAGGAGAAAACCGGCGAGAGCATCTCATTGCTGATCTGTCCATTTAACTCATGCTGACAGCACGGCACTGACAGTATCACCTTAGCTCCCCAGTGCACAGCTTTGGCCAGAGCATAGTCCGTGGCTGTGTCGCAAGCATGAAGCGTCACCACCATGTCCACCTGCCTGACTCCCTCGTAGGAGGCAATATCCCCTGTATAGAACTTCAATTTCTCATACCCATAGCTCCTGGCCAACTCATTGCAGTGCTGAATCACATCCTCTTTTAAATCCAGGCCAATGATTCTCACATCGAAATGTCTCAGCTGCCGGAGATAGTGATACATCGCAAAGGTCAGATAAGATTTCCCACAGCCAAAGTCTAAAATCGTAAGCTCTCTGTCCCGGTCAAGTCTAGGCAGAATGTCCTCGATGAACTCCAAGAAACGGTTGATCTGACGGAATTTGTCGTATTTGGCCGACACAATTTTTCCCTGCGGTGTCATAACCCCAAGGTCCACTAAAAATGGGACCGCCGTTCCTTCCGCCAGTAAATACTTTTTTCTGCGGTTGTGTTCCAGCGCCGCCTGTTCCTTTTTACAGGCATGTCGTTTCACTTTCGTGGTAAGGTGTCCTTTTTTGCTCACCAAAACCAGGTCGTCTTCACACTGCCCTTCCCACTGTAGCTGCATAAATCTCTCTTCCATCAATTCCCCGATATATTCGCATCAGCTCCTGTCTCTCATAGTTGGTATGCAGCACCTTGGGACCGACAGTCTCTGTGGCCTGGTAGATAAACTTGTCCTTAAGCAGAATAGGACGAATCTTCACTTTGGAAGGTCCGTCTTTGATTCTGCTCTTGCTGACTACCATTTGAATCAGCCCTTTTCCCATATTTTATTAATAAAATCTTTGATTTCTTTTTTCATGGTTCTATTGTAATGGTTTCTTTTAAAATCACAACCCTAAAAATACCTGTGGCACCGATGCCTTCGGCATCTCCTCCTGGATATCTCCTGGTACAAAAGTACTTGAATCAGCTCATCTAGGTATCCCCGGTGTCTCTCCTGAACCTGTGTCACATCCTTCTTAATCTGATCGCAGATATGGTACAACATATATTTATCCGGGTACTCATCGTACAGCATACTGCCTTCGTAGTCCATCCGCTCACACTCCTCCTCCACTCTCTTTTGAATCTGCTGGACTGTCTGCGGATAATAAGACTTCATCATCTGAAATTCTTTCTCCTGTATACGCTCTCCGTCGTAAAGAGCCGGATTCGCATAGGCCACATAGAAGGGAAAAAATTTATCATAATACATAAACGAATTGTACTCCTCATTCAGAATGGTCTGTTACAGTATATGCGCTTCTTTTCAGACTGTGAGCCTCCCCATCCTTCTAAGTTGTTCATTTCCCACAGGCAAGGAATGCCGGACCGGCAATAAAATTATTGATTTGCTGTTTGGAAAACCCCAGCCGGAGTAATAGGTTACGCCATACACATTCATGTCCTACGGCAGCGAGCGGCAGGTTGATTCCGTGTA